>UMIM01007205.1_pt1 | contig 14376 bp, 8 predicted proteins | sample 1965831 | NCBI WGS metagenome assembly UMIM01 (sample SAMEA4836125, study PRJEB28245) | human gut metagenome | biome: gut microbiome; material: fecal sample | place: Denmark | collected 2008 | reverse complement strand
TCGTCGAAGCCAGTGTTCCGTTAAATGCATTGGTCACCGCATAAGGCTTCATGTCAGAGGTTTTAGATGTATCAAGCTTCATGCTTTTTGAAAGAGCCTGATAACCGTAATACGCGCCAAGTGTTGTCCAGTGATGATCTGTGTGATAATAGATTTCTTCTGATCTGTGTTTTTTTAAAATATCACTGACATCCACCCATGTATAAACAGATCCCAGTGTACTGTGAATTGCTTTAAATTGCTTCTCCTGATTCTCTGTAACTGCATATCCCGGAAGTTTATCCGATTCGATATTAGCCGCATTCGGAACCAGCATCATGTACATTGGTATATCTTTATATTGTTTTTGAAACATTTTCATTGCAGACAGATTTTCTTTCATCTGATCTTCATCCGGTTTTGCAATATCCTCCAGAAGATAATGGTCTTTTCCTTTGAACACGCCATTCGCTTTTCTCTTTCCTGCCAGCAGATCCACCCTGCTTTTTAGCATTACCCAGAAATCTCTTCCCGCGAACTGATCTGATACATAGGATTCGTACTGCTCCATCCATCTTCCGCTTTCTATTCCTGAAATTGCAAGTTCCGGTCTCTGTTCCAGTGCCCGGTTCTCTGTCGCCGAGAATTCCCGGTCACCCGTTGCCAGATTCACAACACAGAAAGCGATCATCATTATGACAAATATCACCGCTGCTAATTTATTTCTATGCACTTCTCTTCTTCTTTCCCATTTTTTTCTTGACTGTCTCATTTTTACTCCTAAAATCTGAAATACAGGAACGGATTATATGTCTCTGTCACTAGATATGCGATACACAAAATGAACAGTACCGCATATACGATTCCATTCAGAAGCGTCGTATTCCACTTCTTCTGGCGCAGCATATGCTGATATCTGACATCTGTAAGCGGAGTAGAACCAATGATCAGAATGATCCACAATACCAGATTCGTTGTAAGCAGATACAGGCTTTCCCTGTCTGCCACTCCGTGTGCTCCTGCTCCAAACATCATTCCCAGATATCTGGCCGCCCCTCCAAGTGAAGGACTAAAGAATAATACCCATCCGATCACAACCAGCACAATACTGTAAATATGGCGTACAACCGAAGGGAGTTTATCCAGTACCGGTGACAGGATATATTTTTCAATGATCAGTATGATCCCGTAATACAATCCCCATGCCACGAAATTCCATGCAGCTCCGTGCCATAATCCGGTCAGAAACCATACAACCATTAGATTGAAGATATGCCGGCTCTTCGATACTCTGTTGCCCCCGAGCGGAATGTATACATAATCCCTGAACCAGCTGCTCAGAGAAATATGCCATCTGCGCCAGAATTCAGTAATACTTTTCGCTATGTACGGATAATTAAAATTCATACAGAACTCAAATCCAAACATCTTTCCAAGTCCCACTGCCATATCCGAATAACCACTGAAATCAAAATAAATCTGAAACATATAGGCAAAAGCACCAAGCCATGCACTCAGTACCGACACATTGCCCTTTCCAAGTCCGGTTACTTCCGTAAATATCATACCAGAAGTATTCGCAAGCAATACCTTTTTTGCAAGTCCACGTATAAAATACATGCACCCTTCTCCGAACTTGTCCCATGATGATTCGCGGTTTACAAGCTGCTCTTCAACATCTGCATACTGTACGATCGGTCCTGCGATAAGTTGCGGAAACATTGTTACATATAATGCAAAGTTCAGGATATTCTTCTGAACTTTAACATTTCCCCGATAAACATCTATAATATAAGACAATATCTGGAATGTATAAAATGAGATACCGATCGGCAGTGCCAGCGGATGATATGTAATATGCACCGGCAGCACCGCATTCAGTGAATCCAGCACAAAGCCTTCATATTTGAAAAATCCCAGGATTGCAATGTTCACCACAATATTGAATATAAGGCTTCTTTTTGCCAGCCTTCTGTCCGTCAGATTTCTTGCTATATCAAGTCCACTGAAATAATTGAACAAAATGGATAACAGCATCAGGAAAATATAGACCGGTTCCCCCCATGCATAAAAAATCAGACTTGCAAGCAGCAAAACCGGATTGTGGAATCTCTCCGGCAGCAGGTAATACAACACCAACACAGCCGGTAAAAATGTAAATAAAAAAACAATACTGCTAAATAACATCTTTCTAATTCCTCTGCCTTCTAATAAATACTATTCTTAAATGCGGCTTCTATGCGATCCGCATCTTTTGAAACAGCTAATAATATGTAATACCCCCTGGTTTCATCGATTGCAGAATGAAGAAGCCTGGTCTGTTTTACACCATAGCCCTCAAAACTCTTCTTCTGTGTAGACAAACGCTCCTCTACAGCCTTCTCCACATCTTCTACCTGGCTCTTATCTTTTACTTTTACTACCAGTATCTCATTTACACTCATGACATCATCCGGTATATACAACATTGTTCCGGCATAATCGTTGGCATTCAGACCATAATACTTCTTAAGGTCCTGAGAACTTCCCTTTTTCATGCCTTTCAGAGAAACAGATTTTTCAATATTCTTTTGTATCGTATCTACGGATACGGTATTATCTCCCTCTCCGGAAACCAGCAATACCACATAGGCAATCAGTGCGATCACCATCAGATACTTACATGTATTAATAATATCCAGTCTTCCTTTTCTCATTATAATCCTGCTGCCTCCGCCATATGATCTACCCATTTCGTATAATAAGATGGTGACATATGGATCCCATCATCGGCATAATACTCCTGTTTTACCAGATCTGTATTATCGATGAATGTCACTTTTTCTTTTTTACATAATTTTTTCAGTTTTTGATTGAACTTTGGAACATTGGCAAATAAAGGTCTTGTTTCAATCGCCGACTGCGCCGCCGGAAGAATACAATTGACATAAATCTTCGTATCCGGCAGTGACTCTTTCAGATCCTCTATAACATTTTTATATGCTTTCACAAATCCGGACGCATTTCCATTCTGTGCTTCGATATCATTCATTCCATAGGCAAGAAACAGCACTTCCGGCTTCATCTCTTTGGCTTTTTTTATATGTTCCTCAATCTTTTTACTGCTGACTTCCGAAACTTCCGTTCCGCGGTCTGCCTGTACATTCGCCTCATCCAGCACTCCGTACTCATATAAGCCCTGTGTGATCGAATCTCCAAGAATCAGACAATCCGCAAACTTTTCGCTTACGGATCTGTTATCTGCTGCTTCTTCCTTCACACGTTCTTCCTCTTCAAGTTTCTGGATTTTTTTATTTACTTTTCCGACATCCGTACGATCCATCTCACTCAGGATCTTCCTGCCTTTCGTTGTGTCCTGCTTTGGATTATTAAGCCTTACTGCTACAACGATTCCTCCAAGCACAATGATCACTGTTGCCAGAATTACTGCAGTCCTAAGCACATGATCCTTTTCTTTTTCCGGAATCTCTGCCGGCTGTTTAGCTTCCTTCTCCTCAGAATTTTTATTATCTATTTCCAAAAAAATTCCTCTCTTCTACATTTCTTTTTGTTGATAAATATATATTCAACTTATTTTACTGTTTTTTCATTCCCATGTCAATTTATATCAATTTTTGTGCTATAATACAGATTACATTTATTTTTATCCGGAGGTTATTCCTTATGAACGTATACCAGTTATCAGCCAAAAATTGTATGTCCCATCTTCTTTTAAAGGATACTTTTGATACATTTCTCTTTATCGAAGGAGAATTCACTACATTTAACAAATTCACCATAAGCGGTTATCTCCAGGAAGACTTCTTCGACGAAAAACTGGAAGAGACTTACTCCCGCTGGGAAAAGATCCGTGACTTCTGCTTCCAGATCATCCGTGGCAAACGCACTCCTCTGAACTTCAAGATTGTCCTTGCTCTCCCGGACGATCAGATTCCTGCCTTCCTGACAGCCCACGGCCTGACCGCTTACCGCCCGGAAGACATTCAGGGACTCTACCTCAATTTCCACTACGATGGAAGCACCCTCCAATGCATCACCGGCACTTCCCTCAAAACCTTTTCTATGGATAAGTCCATCGAAAGAGAATGGGATACCGAAGTAAAATCCATCTTAAAATCCAAAAATATCGAAGGCGAATACTAGAATACAAACAAAAACCATGCAACTATGGATTTCTCTTTCCACAGCTGCATGGTCTTCTTTACTTCAACTCTCTGCCAGACTTACTTCGTAAGCAGCATCATAATCTCATTACTTCTCTTTACAAACGCTGTCATCTCTTCAGGATTCAATGGCTTATGTGCCAGCATTGCCAGATCATACAACTGTTTGCAGATAATACTTGTATTCTCGCTGCCCTTATGATCAACTACATACTGAACCAGCGGATGATTTGCATTCAGGATCAGTGTACTTGTTGTACCCATATCCATTCCGCTCATGCCGTACATCTTCATCATTTCCTGCATACGGCGGTTCTCTTCAGATAATGTCATCATAGAAGCTATATTTTCATCTTTTAATTTTTCGATCTTAACATCCAGTTTCTCGTCACCAAGCTCTTTACGGAAGATTTCTACCAGGCTGTCAGATGTCTTCTGGAATGCTTCTTTTTCCTCTTCGGCAACTTCTTCTTTTGCTCCTGCTGTTACATCTGCATCAATTCTCTGGAACTTGATGTTCTGATTGCGCTGCTCTAACTGTGTAATAAACGGTGAATCAATATTGTGGCCGAGGATTACTGCATCCATGCCCTGTTTCTTAAACATATTGATGTACTGGCTCTGCTGGATCTCATCGGTTACATAGTAGATGATCATCTTGTCTTCTTCTTTCTTCTCTGTGTTCTGATCATCTGCTTTGTTGTCCTCTGTCTTGGCATTCGGATCTTCTACGGTTCCACCATTTGCCTCGATACAGTCTTTCAGTGTCAGATACTTATGATCCAGATTCTTGAACAGAACCGCGTCTTTCATCTTGTCACAGAACTTTTCATCTTTCAGGCATCCGAACTTGATGAACGGACTGATGTTATCCCAGTATTTCTCATAGTCTTCTCTCTTTGTCTTGCACATTCCGGAAAGCTTGTCTGCAACCTTCTTGGAAATGTATTCAGAGATCTTATTCACAAATCCGTCATTCTGTAATGCGCTACGTGATACGTTAAGCGGCAGATCCGGACAATCGATGACTCCCTTTAATACCATCAGATATTCCGGAATGACTTCTTTAATATTGTCCGCGATAAATACCTGGTTGTTGTATAACTTAATTGTTCCTTCAATAGAATCATACTCTGTGTTGATTCTTGGGAAGTACAAAATTCCTTTTAAATTAAATGGATAATCCATATTCAGGTGGATCCAGAACAGTGGCTCTTTGTAATCCATGAATACTTTGCGGTAGAAGTTCAGATAATCTTCATCACTACATTCATTCGGATGCTTTGTCCACAGTGGGTGGATATCACTTAATGAAACCGGACGTTTTTTGATCTTTACTTTTTCTTTGGCAGGTTCTGTCTCTACCATTTCTTTCTCGCCGTTTTCATTCTCTTTTTCTTCCATCTTGGCATCTTCGTGAATATGCTCGATTACTTCATCATCATCTTTCAGATCTGCTTCGTCGATCGTCTCATATTCAGGCTCTGCATTTGCCTTGGAAAGGAAGATTTCTACCGGCATAAATGAACAATATTTCTCCAGAACTTCTCTCATTCTGTATTCATTAGCGAACTCCAGGCTGTCCTCATTCAGATACAGGGTCATTGTAGATCCGACTTCCTGTTTGTCGCCTTCTTCCATCTCATACTCAGTTCCGCCGTTGCTTACCCAGTGTACCGGTTTTGCGCCTTCTTTGTAAGAGAGTGTATCGATATGCACCTCATCTGCTACCATAAATGCAGAATAGAATCCAAGACCGAAATGTCCGATCATATCATCTTCTGTTGTCTTATCTTTATATTTTTCAAGGAACTGTGTAGCTCCTGAAAATGCAATCTGTGTAATATATTCTTCTACCTCATCGGCTGTCATTCCAAGACCGTTATCTGTAAATTTCAGAGTTTTTTCTTCTGGATTAACCTCAACTTTGATCGCCGGTTTGTAATCATCCGGTAACTGGTATTCACCCATCATATCCAGCTTCTTCAGTTTTGTGATCGCATCACATCCATTGGAAACCAACTCACGTGCGAAAATATCGTGATCGGAATATACCCATTTTTTAATGATCGGGAAAATGTTTTCACTGCTGATTGACAAACTACCTTTCTTTGCTGCCATTGTAAATCACTCCTATTTCTACTTTTATATTTCTATCATATTAGTGACAAAAGATGCCGTATTGCCGACTGGACCACATCTTTTTGTTACATTTTTCATCTAACAGATATGATAATACTGCATATTTTAAAAGTCAATAGAAAATTAGCACTCTTTTAAAAAGAGTGCTAACAATTCTATGAAATTTATAAACCATTTATAAACTTTGATATTTTTATGATATTTTCGCCGAATATCCTTATATTAATATTATATGTGCCGTACCATTTTTCCGGCTACTCTATGCTTTTCAATGATTCTACCATGTCAATTTTCTTTAACTTGAAATACATTACCCAGTTTACGAATAATGAAAATCCTATCGTAAATAAAAAGCTGTAGATATAACTCGGAAGATAAATGCTTCGTCCAAACATCGCCGCATCCACTTCCACCGTCTGAATTACGAACAGGTGCAGGACTTTACCGAATATCACACCTACGAAAGCTCCAATTAGCGTCAGCAGGATATTTTCCCGGAATACATATTCCGCTACTTCCACATCATAGAAGCCAAGCACTTTCAAAGTTGCAAGCTCTCTCTGACGCTCTGTAATGTTAATACTGTTCAGATTATAAAGTACTACGAATGCAAGCATTCCCGCCGAAACGATCAGGACTATGATCACCAGATTCAGGCTGGCAAGCATATCATCCAGCTGATCCTTAATATCATGCAGATAAGAGATTGTCAGTACCTGATCTTTCGCAAGGATTTTTTCTCCGGCTTTTTTCACCTGCTCTTCTGAATATCCATCCTTTGCCCGGAACATGATACAGTTATATTCTGCTGTCTTTCCATATACTTTCTTATAATACTGCGGCGTGAAATATATGTAATGTCCCATATAGTTCTCACAGATATGCGCAATTTTTACTGTGACACCTTTTGCCATACCGTCCTTAAGATTTATCGTATCACCTTCTTTTACATTCAGAAGTTTTGCCGTCTTCTCACTGACAATTGCACCATTGTCTGTAAGTTTGTATGATTCTTTCGTCTTCCTGTCATGGAAATCTTCATATTTTCCGACAATATCCGGATTGCCAAGTACGCACTGATAAACGCTGCGTTTTTTATTTCCCTTTGATGCCGTCACGCTCTGCATCCTCGCATCCATATAAGTCTGAATATCCGTATCTTCTTTCAGATATTCCTTCAACTCTTCTTTCTCTGTCTTTGTTACATCATCCTTGTAGAAAATGTGCCCATCATACAGTTGGATCTCATCGTACTGAATATCTGCGATCTCATATACCGAATCCTTTACCCCATATCCAACCAGCATCAGTGCCATACAGCCGCCAATTCCAAATATCGTCATAAAGAAACGTTTTTTATAACGCATCAAGTTTCGGATTGTTGATTTCCATGTGAAATTCATTCGTTTCCAAATAAATCCAATTCTTTCCAGAAACACTCTTCTTCCCTTTTTTGGTGCCGGCGGACGCATCAGCACAGCCGGTTCTGCAGCCAGTTCTTTATAGCAGGATGCAAGTGTCGCTCCCATGGTACACACGATCGAAGCGACCGATGCCATCACCGCATAACTCATATGATATGGTACATAAATCTTCGGAATATGCGGATACATAATCTCATATGCATAAATGATAATATACGGCAAGATCTTTTCTCCTGTCAGCACTCCCAGAATACTTCCTCCCGCTGTTGCAAGAAACGCGTATCCCAGATACTTGGAAGCAATAGAAAAATTACCGTATCCCAGTGCTTTCATTGTACCGATCTCAATTCTCTGCTCTTCCACCATACGGGTCATACCGGTCAGACTGATCAGAGCAGCAACTAAGAAGAACATCACAGGAAATACTTTTCCGATTGCACGCATACGGTTTGCATTTTCCCCAAATCCATCATATTCTACCAGTGTACTTCTATTGTATACATACCATTTGGGATTTTTTATCTTCTTAATCTGTTCTTTTGCATCAGCAAGCTTTTTCTCACCTTTTGCGATTTCTTCCTCAGACGTCTCTTTTCCGTCCTCATATTCTTTTCTCGAATCGGCAAGTTTTGCTTCATTTTGAGCAATTTCTGTCTCGCCATTTTGCAATGTCTGTTCCTGTGCTTTCAACTCTGCTTTACCGGCATCTAATTGTTTCTGTCCGGATTCTATACTTGCTGCTGCACTGGTAAGCTTTGCCTCACTGGCGTCCAGCTTCGCTTTTGCCTGGTCAAGCTCGGCTTTCCCATTTGCGAGCTTTTGCTTTGCTGCATCAAGTCCGGCCTTCTGGGTCTGATAATCCTGTTCTTTTGCATCCAGTGTCTTCTTGGTCTCCTGCGCCTGCTGCTCCATTACCTGGATCTTCTGTAATAATTCCTGATCCTGGTTGGGATTCTCCTGATCCGGATCCTGTCCCGAACCGCCTGCTGCCTGTGCTTTTAGTGCCTCAATCGTATTCAGAAGAGTCTGATATCCCGCCCAGCCTTTATCCAGTTCGGCTCTGTATGTAACCAGGCCTTCCTCTCCTGCCTGAATCTTTGCCTGCGCTTCTGCATACTGGGAATCATACGCAGCTTTTCCTTGTTCGTACTGTTTCTTTCCCTGGGAAAGCTCTTTCAGTCCATTTTGATACGTCTTTTTCGCCTGATCCAATTCTTTTTGTTTTGTATCTATCGTCTGCTTTGCTGCTGCAATCTGCGACTTTCCACTCGCAATCTTTTCTTTTGCCTGCGAAACCTGCATCTCTCCATCGGTAATCTGCTTTTTGGCATCCTCAAGCTTCTGCTTCGATTCCGCTTTGCCATCATCCAGCTTTTTCTGCGCTTTCGCAAGTTTTTCATTTGCCTTATCTTCAAGTTCCGACTTCCGGATCTTTCCTCTTTCTTCTGTGATTGCTTCGATTCTCTTTTGGACGGTCTTTACTTTCTCTTTATATGCCTTCGTATAAGCAGTCAGATCTTTTGCACCTGCCACCTGTACGTACATTTCCGTATACACATCCAGATCAAAGGTTTTCTCCGGGACCACTACGAATCCGCTTATCGTACCGGTTCCAATGGTTGTGCTTCCTCGGCTCAGTGAAATGTAGTATGGGGAATTTCCTTTTCCGACTACTTTTAATTCGTCCGTCTTCAATGTATCTGTCACCTTGTCATCTGTTCCGGACTTTAATTTTATCGTCTCGCCGATTTTATAATTCATCTGGTCATCAACCAGACATTCCCCTGCTTTTTCCGGCATACGTCCTTCCCTTACCGTGATCTTATTCATATCCTCCATCGCTGACATCACATGAAGTACATATTGCTTCTTATTCTTTATATTCAGGAAATCTGCACTGTAGGCACCTTCAGCCTTTCCCACTCCCTTTACGTTTCCGACCGCACTTACATCCTCTTTCGTAATTCCAAGCGTACTGACAGCCTTAATGTCCATCAGATCCGATTCATCAAAATACGCATCTCCCGTAATTCTCATAGATGGTTCCGATGCCCGGATTCCAGAAAAGAACGCAACACCCAAAGCAACAATAAAAAGAATTGAAATAAAACGGCCAAAATTCCGTCGGATCTCCATGTAAAAATTCTTTCGTGTTATCTTTCTTGCCATCTGTTATCCTCACCTCTTTGTCTTACCATTCTATGGTCTCAACCGGAACCGGCTGCGGATTTTCGATGATCTTATCAACCCGTCCGTTCTTGATCTTGATCACCCGGTCTGCCATCGGTGCTATTGCCGAGTTATGTGTGATCAGTATAACTGTCATACCATTGTTCCGGCATGTATCCTGAAGTAATTTCAAAATGGATTTGCCTGTATTGTAATCAAGCGCTCCCGTTGGTTCATCACAGAGTAATAATTTCGGATTCTTCGCAAGTGCCCTTGCAATCGACACTCTCTGCTGTTCTCCTCCTGATAACTGAGCAGGAAAATTATCCAGACGGTCCCCAAGTCCTACTTCTTCCAATACCTCTTTTGCATCCATCGGATTCTTACATATCTGGAGTGCAAGCTCCACATTCTCCAGTGCCGTCAGATTCGGTATCAGATTATAAAACTGGAACACGAATCCGATATCATCTCTTCTATATGCAGTCAGCTGCTTCGTTGAATACGTAGCAATATCCTGCCCATCTACCAGCACCTGCCCCTCAGATGCCGTATCCATGCCGCCAAGAATATTGAGAACTGTGGTTTTCCCGGCTCCACTCGGACCAACAACAACTGCAAATTCTCCCTTTTTAATCTCAAAATCAATTCCTGCGGCCGCCATGATCTCAACTTCGCCCATCTGATATATCTTCTTAACATCTTTCAAAGTCACAAATTCACTCATGCATACTTCCTCCGTGTGCGTATATTTGTATGTCAATTATACCATCTTTTTCGTGGAAACCACAGGGGCAATTTTCTATTTAATGCATTAAGCGGTTGATACCCGGCCGGAAGGAAAGGAAAAGAGTCCCGCTGCGTGCTGATTCAATCATGGAGTATTTCTAAAGCATAAAAATTGTCCTAAAAGCAGCAGTCAAAAAAACATAACTCGCAAGCTCAGACAATGATTTTTTGACTGCTAACGGTCAATTTTGATGCTTAAGAAATACTAACCATGATCTCATATGCACGCAGCGGGACTCTCTTCCTTTTCTTCCTTACGTTATCGCATACTGTAATGATTCAATAGTGGAAGCGTAACCGGCATGATACCGAAAGTGTACAAAAAATCCGGAAAATCAAGGCTTCCACCTCAACTTTCCGGCTGCACACAAAGGTTACAACCCTCTATTGAATTCATTATCATTGGCCAAGCACGACATGAGAAAGACTTGGTGCTCTGTTTGTCGCGTATATGGAGTGATGTTTAGAAAAACTTAGGGTGTTCAAATCTCCGTTAAAGGCATGGAACGAATTGTTTGAGCGAAACGAGTTATGAGTGGAATGCCTTTGCTTTTAGGAGATTTGGACATCCTTAGATTTTCTTACATCACGGAATCTTAGTAGCAAACAGAGCACCAAGTTTTTCTCATGGACTGAGAGGCCGCGATAATTAATTAAATAAAAAATTACTTCAACATCTCCCGCAATTTCTGATTCACCATTCCAGGATTTGCCTTTCCTTTCATGGCTTTCATAGTCTGTCCGACCAATGCGCCGAGTGCTTTTTCTTTGCCGCCTTTGTAATCGGCAATGGCTTTTGGATTCTTCGCAATGACTTCTTTTAACACTTCTTCCAGTGCGCCTTCATCATTGACTGTCTTTAATCCGTGTTCTTCTACATAACTTTCCGGATCTACATCTTTTTCAAATACCTGTTCGAACACTTCTTTGGCAACGGAACTGTTGATGGTTCCTGCTTCTGTAAGCCCGATCAGTTTTGCAAGATTTGCCGGTGAGAAGCTGATATCTTCCGGTTCCATGCCGTGTTCTTTTAACAGACGCATGGTTTCTACCATCAGCCAGTTGGATACTTTCTTCGGTTTTCCACAAATTGCTGTTGTCTCTTCAAAGATATCCGCCATATGCTTGGACTCTGTGAGAATTTCTGCATCGTACTGTGGAATATCGAACTCTTTCTTATAACGTTCCAGTTTTTCATCACGGAATTCCGGCTGTTTTGCTTTGATCTTTTCAATCCACTCATCGTCGATCACGATCGGTACAAGATCCGGTTCCGGGAAATAACGATAATCCTGGGCATCTTCTTTGGAACGCATTGCGTGAGATGATTCTTTATTGTCATCCCATCTTCTGGTCTCCTGGATAACAGCTTTTCCTTCTTCGATAAGTTCGATCTGACGCTCTCTTTCTCCTTCAATGGCTCTTGCGATTGCCTTGAATGAGTTCAGGTTCTTCATCTCTGTTCTGGTTCCGAATTCCTGTGTGCCGACTTCTCTTACCGATAAGTTCACGTCCGCTCTCATCGAACCTTCCTGAAGCTTGCAGTCTGATGCTCCCAGATACTGGATGATCGTTCTTAATTTTTCCAGATAAGCGATAACTTCTTCTGATGAACGCATATCCGGCTCGGATACGATCTCTACAAGCGGCACACCACTTCGGTTAAAATCTACCAGAGATGTATCATCCCATTCATCATGAACCAGCTTTCCGGCATCTTCTTCCATATGCATCTCATGGATGCGGACTTTCTTCTTTGTATCACCAACTGTGATCTCTACATAGCCATTTCTTGCGATTGGCTGATAGAGCTGTGAAATCTGATAGTTCTGCGGGTTGTCCGGATAAAAATAGTTCTTACGGTCGAATTTACACACTCTTGTGATATCACAATGTGTTGCAAGGCCGATTCCCATTGCATATTCTACAACTTGCTTATTTAATACCGGAAGTGATCCAGGCATACCGGTACAAACCGGGCATGTATGTGTATTCGGTGCTCCTCCGAATGCCGTGCTGCATCCGCAGAAGATTTTTGTCTTTGTTGCAAGTTCTACATGGACCTCAAGTCCAATGACTGTCTCATACTGTTTTGCCATGACTATCTGTCCTCCTTTGCAAGTTCTGGTGCTTCATATGCCTTCGTCTGTTCAAATGTATATGCGGTCTGAATGATTTTGTTTTCTTCGAAACAATTTCCGATCAACTGCATACCTACCGGAAGTCCTTTGGAATCTTTTCCTACCGGAATTGTGATTCCCGGAAGACCTGCCAGGTTGACAGAAATTGTGTAAATGTCTCCCAGATACATCTTGATCGGATCACTTAAGCTCTTTCCAAGTTCCGGTGCTGTCGTCGGAGCCGCCGGAGCTACGATCACATCATATTTTTCAAACGCTTTATCAAATGCTTTCTTAATTAACGCTTTTGTTTTCAATGCTTTCAGATAGTATGCGTCATAATATCCGGAGCTCAGAACGAATGAACCAAGCATGATTCTTCTCTTTACTTCCGGTCCGAAACCTTCAGAACGGGATTTCTTATACATATTGTGAAGGCCTTCATATTCTTCTGTACGGTAACCATATTTCACACCATCGAATCTGGCAAGGTTGGAGCTTGCCTCAGCGGATGCAATGACATAATATGCAGGGATCGCATATTTTACAAGACTTAAGTCAAATTCTTCTACAACCGCACCTTTTTCTTCCAGTACTTTCACTGCCTGTAAAATATTTTCTTTCACCTCAGCGTCCAGTCCATCTCCAAAATAATCTTTCGGGATACCGATTCTCATGCCTTTTACATCATCTACCAGTGCAGATGTGAAATCATAGCTTTCGCGTTTGATCGATGTACTGTCCTTTGGATCATAGGATGCAATCGTCTCTAAGATTGTTGCACAGTCCGTCACATCTTTCGCAACCGGCCCGATCTGATCCAGTGAAGAACCATAAGCGATCAGTCCGTAACGGGATACCGTTCCATATGTTGGTTTGATTCCGACTACACCACAGAACGAACTTGGCTGACGGATAGATCCGCCTGTATCGGATCCAAGTGCATATGGTGCTTCTTCTGCTGCAACCGCTGCACAGCTTCCTCCCGAAGATCCCCCCGGAACATGCTCTAAATTCCACGGGTTCTTTGTCGGTCCGAAATAAGAAGTCTCTGTCGTACTTCCCATGGCAAATTCATCCATGTTCGTCTTTCCTAAGATAACTGCTCCTGCTGCTTCCAGATTCTTAACTGCCTCTGCGGTAAACATCGGTTGGAAGTTGCCGAGAATCTTCGAACTACAGGTTGTCAGCATTCCTTTCGTACACATGTTATCTTTGATCGCCACCGGTACACCTGCAAGCAGTCCTGTAAGTGTTCCATCATCAATCAATTTCTGCACTTCTTCTGCACGCTTTAATGCACCCTCTTTATCAAGTGTTACAAAACTATTTACATCTTTTTCTACTTTTTCAATCTGTGCAATGGAGGCTTTCACGGCTTCCACAACAGATATTTCTTTTGCTTTGATCTTCTTTCCAAGCTCTACTGCTGTAAGACTTGTAATATCCATAACCGTTTTCCTCCTATCCGATCGTCTTTGGTACTTTGAAGCTCTGGTCTTTTTCCAACGGTGCATTCGCCAGTGTCTCCGCACTGCCGTCTCCATTTGTCACGACATCTTCCCGGAATACATTCTTCACCGGAAATAC
>UMIM01043055.1_pt1 | contig 14388 bp, 10 predicted proteins | sample 1965831 | NCBI WGS metagenome assembly UMIM01 (sample SAMEA4836125, study PRJEB28245) | human gut metagenome | biome: gut microbiome; material: fecal sample | place: Denmark | collected 2008 | reverse complement strand
CGGCAAGCCGGCCCGCCAGCTCCCCCTCCGACAGATCCCCCAGCTCCACGCCGCAGTCCTCGAAGCCGTTGGTGTACACAAAGCTCAGGTTGGCGTTGTCCTTTTGGACCTTGGCCACGCGGTACAGGGTCAGCGTGCCGCCGCCCACCGCCTCGGATGTTTCGCTGTCGTAGAGCGACACCTTGATGGAACCGGTGCGGCTCAGATCGACCACTTCGAGGGCAAAGGCCGGAGCCGCGCACCACACCAACAGGGTCAGCGCCGCAAGCACAGCGGCCAGCCGTTTACGGATGCTCTTCATGATGGTTCTCCTCTCGCTGATTTTTGCGTTTGCGCAGATGCGGCACGGCCAGCATGACCACCAGCATCACCAGCAGCATGGGCACAGCCAGTGCCGGGGCCACGATAATGGGCTCGATGCGGAGCGCGTCCGCCGTTACGCGGATGTGTTTCTGGTTTTCCGCATTCTCGATCCGCTTGCCGCGCACCAGAAGGCGGTGGGTGTTGATGCCGTAGGGGGTACAGGTCATCAGGGTGACGTAATCCTTGCCCTCCACCGGCTGCAAAAGATCGGTCTCGGTGGGCAGGACGATGGAGATCTGATCGACCTCATAGGTCAGCACCCGGTCCAGCACCGTGATGGTGAAGGTGTCGCCCACTTCCAGCTCATCCAGATTGGTAAAGAGCTTGGCGCTGGGCAGCCCGCGGTGGGCCGAGATGACGGCGTGGGTGCCCGCGCCGCCCACCGGAAGGCTGCTGCCCTCCAGATGGCCCGCCGCCACCTGCAAAACGCCGTCGCTGGTGCCGTGGTAGACGGGCAGCTCCACGCCGATCTTGGAGATGGTGATGTACCCCATGATGCCGGTACCGGAGACGTCGAGGGTGTCGGTGTAGCCGCTCACCTCATCGGGCCGGTAAAAGGCATCGGGCGTTTCGGCCAGCCGCCGGTTGTAGTCGTCGGCGGCGTCAAAATAGGCCTGATAGTCCACGTCCGACAGGTTTTCAACCTCTTCCGAGTAGCTTGCCACAGCGCGCGACTGGTTTTTCTGGTTGACATAGTCACTGACGGTCGGATATAACATCACGGATAGACCCACGAGAAAGATCAATATTAAAATGATGTTGCTGCGATTCTTTTTCATGGGCTACTCCCTAATGTTATAAGGATAGGTTCGGGGCAGATGCCCTCTTATTTCGGGGGAGCGGCCGGCTCCCGGTTGGTTTTACTTGTTTTCCATCCGCTTCTTCGCGATGAGCAGCACGGCCGCTGCAACCATCAGCCCGCCGCCGATCAGATAGAAGATCGTGGTGCCGATGCCGCCGGTGCCGGGCAGAACGGTGCCAGCGTTGTTGAGAACCTTGATGATCGTCCCGGTAATGGGAGCATCATCCTGCTTAATAGAAGAAACCCATTCTGTCGTATCAGACCCTTGATTTGCGGAGATTTCGATTTTAATATCCTTAACCAGCTTATTATAGCCCTTCGGTGCTTCTGTTTCCTTCAGATAGTAAGTTCCCGTACCCAGACCGCTGACAACAGTATCCTTCGCTGCCTGAGATTCCAAAACGCTTGCTTCAGTCTGATTTTCGGTCCAACCAGACAGCTTTCCGCTTGTAAACTTTGCATACTCAGTTTTAGAACCATTGGTTCTGTAAACAACAAACTTTGCCCCTGCCAACTGAGTCTGTGCCTCTCCGGTCTGCGTATACTTATGGATAGCAAACGACCAAACATAAGTCTTAGTCTCAGAAGGAGCCGTGTGCTTATTTTCGCCGTAGTCCAGATGCGTTTCGTTCGTATTACCAGAACCACCAATTACAGCGCTTGCCGCAACCTTTGCGGAGTAGGTAACTTCCACAACATCGTTAGCCTTCAGCTTTCCAGCGATAAAGTTGATATGGAAGGTGCAGTCATCGTTCAGCTCACTTGTTGCAACCGTGTAATCTGTGTCCTTCGTCAAATTGCGTGCTTTTGTGCCAGTAACTTTGACCTCAACTGAATTCGGATCAAAATTCAAACCAGACATCTTATCGTGCAGAACGTATTTCTGCGGGTCGCCGTCTTTCACGTTGATAGTCGTCTTATAGTTCACCGTATCGCCAATGCTTGCACTATTGGTCGACTTCGTCTCACCATTTTCCACGATCTTCTTGTCAGTTGTGGTATCGCTGTTCTTTTCCTTGATGGTAACATTCGGAGTGCTTGTTTGCAAACTGCACAGAGCGCCCAAGCTGGAATCCAACAAGTAATAACCCATCGGCAAACCACTAAAGGTTACAGTCGAACTGGTCGCACTTACTTGGCCATCATTGGTGCTCAACGTTGCTGCATATGCCTTTGCCAGCTTTGCAAAAGCTGCACCTTCATTTTTTTTGTCATTCTTCCACTCAACATAACCATTAGCGTTTACGGTGAAGAAGTCTGAAGCCTTCACGGTTGCTTCATCAATTTGAGCAACATAATCTTTAAAGTTGCTCCAAGCTGTACTCGGCTTATAGGAATAAGCATCTCCACTGAAACTTTCCAACTCAAAAATGCGATAAATTTTGTAAGTAGTGCCACTAACCGCATTATCAACAGTAATCGTGCCTGTTGTTTCCGCTGTGTCCGCAAACGCCGGAACTGCCATCGCCAGCACGAGAGCCAGCGCGGCAAACAGCGCCACGAATCTCTTCATGTGTTTCATTTTCATCGTCTCCTTGTGAAATAAATCCATTTCCAGTTTGCTACTTTTTGCTTCCAAGCAATCCCAAAATCTGTGCTTCTTGTGGTGATCTGTGCTCCGCCCGCAGGGGCGGGAGGGTCACTCGCCCCTCCTTTCCTGTCTGCGTTTTCTGCGGTATCCACCCACCAGCGCGGCACCCATCAGCACCGCACCAGCGGTGGTGTACGGGGCCGTACCGGTGGAACCGGTCGCCGGGAGTTCGTAGCCGGGGGCATTCTTGCGGTTGGTCACAGTGATGGTGGCACCGGGCACTGCCGGGTTTCCAACATCGTTGTTGTAGCTCACCGTGTAACCATCCACAGTGTCCTCGACAACGTAATACTGGGCATCGGGGTCAAGGTCAGTGAACTGACCCGTCCAGTTGTTATCGGCCTTTAGCGTCAAGGACTTCTCCATATCTGTATTCGTCCCATCTGCATTTCGCCGATGCAAGTGAACCGTAATTTCCGGCAGATTCTCCGTCAGCGAGCTACCATCCGAATCCTGCCATACCTTTGTAACTTTCAGCCAATTCGTCTTCTTTTGGTTCGTGATGGTCGCCGTTCCGCCAGCCGTCACACCGTGTTCCGACTGCGTCGCGCCATTTTTGTCAACATAGCTGTACATTACATTGTAACCGTCCGGCACGCTGTTGCTGTCTTCCGTTACGAAGTAATAGTACGTACCGCCAGATTTGTCAGTTTCCGGCAGCGAACCTGTCTCAGGGTACGTCACCTTCCAACCGTTGCCCCGCGTAAGCGTCAACGTTGCAGAGAAGTTGTCGTCCACCGCACCGTTCAGCTTGCGTTTCAGGATAACTGTGATGGAATCCTTCGGCGCTGTCATCTCGTTGCCGTCGGCATCCTTCCAGACTTTTTCAACCTTGATCTTTCGGGCCTCGTTTTCGACCTTCAGAACATCCGTCGTCTGTCCGGCTGACACAAACTTGATGTCATTTTTTGCCACACCAGAGCCGGTAAAGTTCGGATACACCTCGTCTGCGGTTGCACCTTGCGACAGCATCACAAAGTAATGCGGTGTGTCATCAAGGATGTAATCGTTAGCCGTCTGCGTTTCCACCAGCCGATAGAGCGTGTCGGCGTTTACCTGCACTGTACCATCTACCGAATCACCATTTGCATTGTAGCGGAACGTGATCGTCCCCTTTGCTTCGCCCTCCGTTGCCGTGGTCTGATCTCCCTTCGAAGTCCAGCCGCTTTCTCCATATTCGGAAAGTTCAAAGGTCACACCGCCAAGGGTATTATTGTTTTTGCCCTTTTCCGATTTCACGAGGGTCAGGATGTCCGTCACGCCGTTCGATGCAGTGCCGCTGCCGCCCGCATTCTGGAACTGCGTATCCTTGCTCGAAGCGATCTTCCCGAACATCCTCACCTCATTCTGCACGGTCAGACTTTGACCACTGGCCAAATTTTCGTCCGGAACAAACTTGTACGTATAGGACAACTTATATTTTGCTCCGTCCTTGATCTCGATCTCCATCGTGTGGGTGTCCGGGTAAATCTTGCAGTCCCTCAGCGCATCGGTAACAATCTTGTCATCTTTATCCTTCACCACGATGCTGTTTGGATCAAGCGTGGCACTCAGGCCCGTCGGAACCTTAAGTTGATCCTCCAGCTTCAAGTAGCCATCTGCATAGGGCAGCAACTGCTTGCTCTGTTCGTTGATGGTAACAGTATAGGTCGCTGTTTGAGTCGTCTGGTCGTACTTCACGTCTTTCTGCGTCTCAAAGTTCGTCCGGGTTACGGTTGCGGTTGCCTTCTTTGTAAGATCACCCCACCTTGCTTCGTTGGGGTACTTCTTCGACGGATTCTCCTTACTGATATCGTTCCAGTATTCGTCCTCAACTTTTACGCCATAGATAATGGACGCATTCACTTTCGTCAGGTCTTTTCCACTAAGTCCAGACAGAGTAAATGTCAGTACTTGCCGGCCATTATCATCCACTTTGGAGGAATCCAACTGGAATACACTTGTAACGGGCTTGCTTGTCGACGCCCACTCTTCAACGAACTGATCGACGCCGTTACTGTCATATTTCGTAGTTCCAACTCGATACGAGTCCTGCCAATTCCACTTTTCAGCTCCCGGAGTACTCCCAGTAAAGTCCACATATTTCAAGCCCTTAGGAAGGGTATCCGTAATGGTGACCGTATCTGCATCGGGATCGGGATTTTTGATCAAAAGCTTGAACCAAATCACCGTGCCATTGGGGGTATCCGTCCGAATCGTAGCTGTTTTGTCACCAAAATTATACACACTATCACTGACAAGCTTGCGCAAATCCGGTTTCTTCGGCTTCTCCGGTTCCGGCTTTTCGTACTCAGAGTCCTTATATCTGCTCTTTGCTCCGATTTCGCCATAGTTCCGGATCTTAATTTTTTCGCCATCCTGCAATGTGTCTGCGCCATCCACATATGTGGTATATTTCATCACATGTACCTGCGTAACAGACAGCGGAGGAAGATTTTCTTGGCGGTTAGTCCAATCGACTGTAATGGTAAAGGATCGCACTTTATCCTCATCATTTGTCGCTTTTAGTGTTGAGTCTTTATCCGTGTAATAGTCGATTGTTACCGTCGCACCGAGTTTTTCCAATGCTGCGATTCCATACACTCTGCTGGTCACGCCACCTACCAGCACATCAAAGAAGATGCCTTTTTCATCATTCTTAGCACCAACCGCGGCAAACTCTCTCTCAAGGTCTTTCTTGGTTGCATAGTGATCCATCGTCTGCCCGTTTTTATTCGTTGGACTTTCGAAATAATCCCGTACGGTAAATTTTTTATCCGCGTCGGTTGCAGCCTTGGAACGTGCAACAAGTTCCCATTGGGTTTTCAGTCGGTTATCCGTGGTAAGCTCCGTCTTCCCCACCGTCTGTTTCAAAATTTCTTCGCTGCGTCCCTTAACCTCTGCCGTCCCATTGGCATCATACTTCTCGCCATCTTTGCTAACATCAACACTATTTTCAAGTGTCACCTTATCCGTCGCATTTTCCGGCATATTTGTCGGCAGAGTCGTATAATAGACAAATGTATACTGGGTATCCTTCGAACCTGCCGTGAAAATATACTCGAAGCTTCTCTTATCCTCAGCGATATTACCCGTGCCTTTGCTCGCCTTGCCATTTAATATTTTATCAAATACCTTACCATTACTGCCGTTAATAGTGATGCCATCACCATCCCGGATTGTAATGCCCGCTGTCGCAAGTGCATCCGACACTTTAAAGCCCGCCAGATCACGTCCGCTCGGATTGCTCACCGTGATTGTCCACCGAACGCGGCCCGTCATCATGGCGTCATTATTTCCGTTATAGTCACCCTTCTTTTCGACATACAACTCACTGCCCTTGATTTCCTTCCATTTCCAGCCAGTTGTTTCGGTGGTCTCTCCGTATTCTGCGGAAGCGCTGTTAGCGATATTTTGCGTTCCCTTTAATGTGCTAATATTGGTAATTTCATAGCGATAGGTCAGCTCGTAATACTCATCTTTGTCCAATGGAGCAAGGCCAGAAATCACAAAACTATCCTTGCCATCGCTTGCATCTTTGATTGTAAGATTCGTCTCTGTAAGTGCTACTTTTGTTCCATCTTTCTTTTTCAGCACAAACGACTCTCTGTCAAATTTGCCTTCCAGCCCAGACGTAATTGACTCAATTTTGTCCGAAATGGTAACCGTCTTCCCTGCCGTTCCGTCCTTGGAGCTGACTTTAATCTTATATTCAAAATAAGTTTTTCCGTTTTCCTCCACAATACCATCTGTAGAAGTCTTCTCCACACTGATATCGCTCTTCTTTTTCAGAGTAAAGCTTCCAGAATCGCCGGGGAATTTGATGGTCTGGTTCTCGCCTGTTTCTTTTGCAACTGCCACGCCCCAAACCTTGAAATCTGCATCAAACTCTTTTTCGTGATTAAAGGTATCGACTTCATTCGAAAACTCAACCGTTACGTTTCCTTCCGTGTCCGCATTCAGATAGCCAATTACCTTTGAGGAATCGTTTCGATCTGTAATTGCCTGATGCTCCAACGGTTTTTGCAGCTTAAAAGGCAGCGTATACGTGAGCTTATTGCCGTCCGGCGCATTCTTACTGAACGTACCTGCCGGGACCTTGATGCTCACCTTCACCTGAAGGTCGTCGCCCTCATTCACTGTGGCATCCTTCTGAACATCCTGATAAATACTATTATTATCCTTCTTCTGCAGTGTGAATTCCGCTTTCAATTTCGTTGCAACCGTGGGGTCATCCAAATTGATGGGATACTTCGTTTTCCCGGAATCCACCGCCGTCGCATCCATTTCGTCTGCCGGCTGCACTGCGATCTCATCGTCATGGCTGCCGTCGCGGTCGTCGGCCTCGCCCACGTAGTCGCCGTAAGCCTGATCCACGAGGATGGTGCTGGTGACATCGGTGAAGGGAACGGTCACTTCCGCGACAGCGCCCTCGACGGCACCAGAAATAACGGTCAGCGAATCGTCGCCTACCGTCTCCACGATGCCGATGGTCTCGTCGTCGGCAGTTCCGTTTTTATTATAGGTGACCACATCGCCGGGGATGGCTTCGTAAGCCGCATCTTCGCCCTCGGTGAGGTAGGCAAAGCCCATGGCATCCATATCGGCGCGCAGCGCCTCCAAGCCCAAGCGCTGCGGGATCTCCGTCTTAGGGATGCCCGCATAATGCTGGCAGAACGCGATGAACGCGACGTCCCAATCGGCGTAGGGGTTCCCGTAGAACGCACCGTAGCGGGTGTAATGGTGGACGTCGATGATGTCGCCCAGTGCCTCGTCGGTCTGGAAGTTCTTTTCGCTTTCCTTGTAGCCAAGCTGCTCCTGTGCCACGGCCAGCAGGGCCTCGTTCCAGTTATCGCTCAGGCCGACGCTGTATTTTTCCCAGTCGTCGTCGGTCTCCACGTCGGCGCTATAGTCCGCAAGGCACGCCAGCGTGTGCGTGTGTTCGGGGATGGTGCAGGTCAGCACCTTCTCATAGCACGCCTCGGTGTGGTGATGGAGCACCGGCTCGGAAACGGCCTCGCTGCTGCTGTCGTCCGCCACAGACGTGGCGGTGTTGGTATCTTCCAGCGCCGCAATGCCGTCATCGTCTGCCGCCGTACCATCCGAGAGCACTTGGCCCTCTTCGTAGCCGCAGACCAGCTTTTCCTCGGTCTCCGTCTCAATGGTGTAGCAGTCGTCCGTGTGGGTGTGCTCCTCAAAGCCGCAGAGGAAGTCACCTGTATCGGGATCGACCGGGCAGGTTTCATCGTGGGTATGTTCTTCTTGGCCGCAGGTCAGTTCCTCGTGCTCAACAAGCACGGTCTCGTAGCAGTCCGCCGTGTGGTGGTGCACCTCCGGTTCGGTCTCCTCCGGTTCCGGCTCTTCCGGCTCGGCTTCCGGTTCTTCCGTGGTCGGCTCCGAGTCCACGGAAAAGGCGGAGTCCGGGTCTTCCGGCTCGCCTTCCTCATAACCGCAGACCAGCTCCTCGGTATAACAGTCGTCGGTATGGACGTGCTCTTCCATGCCGCAGCTATATTCGTTGTCGGTGGTCAGCGCCGTGCCCACCTGATGCAGCCGCCAGCTGACCGAGAGTGATGTCAGCATCGCAAGCACCAGCAGCATCGCCGTATAGCGCCGCGCTCTCACGCGCTGCGCCCGCAGCTTCTGCATGATCTCATTGAACGGATTCCTCATCATGGCACCTCCTTAGTGCACCCATGAAAGACGTGACAAGGGCCATACCCTCAAGAACACCTTGCCGACGATCTGGCTTTTGTCCACGCAGCCGATGACGGTGCTTCGGCTGTCGATGGAAGTTGAACGATGGTCGCCCATCACGAAATAGCGATTTTCCGGCACCTGATACGGGAACTTGAGGTCGCACTCGCCCAGCGCGAGTTCATCGACGTAAGGTTCCTCCAGAGCCTCCCCGTTCACCGTAACAACGCCGCTTCGGTCGATGGAGATCACATCCCCCGGCCCGCCGATGATCCGCTTGAGCAGAAGTTTATTCTGCCAATAAAAACCGCACAGATCGCCGGTTTTCATATCATCGGTCTTGAGCAGCAGCAGGACATCCCCGCTCTGCAAGGTCGGGTTCATGCTGTCGCCTGACACCTGCAGCACCGGCAGGAGGATGGTCGCCAGCAGCACCGCCGCCGCAGCCACCACCACCAGCGCGTAGACCGTGCTTTTCAGCACCCGCACGTAGCGGTCCCGGTATTCCAGACGCTGCCGTTCCTTGTCCACTTCCTCCATGGAGGGGATCGTGGCCAGTTTCACGTGTCGTCCCTTCATTCTGCGTCCGCACCTCCGTTATCCGCAGACTGCGGTGGTTCACTGGGCAGGGGCGGATTCATTGCCTTCACCGATTCCAGATACGCATCGGCAGCGGCCTGAGCCGCTTCGAACACCTGATGCAGCGCCAGCGACGCTTCCGCGATGGAACCGGCATGTTCCAGCCGCAGGGTGCGGTCGTCCAGCTGCTTCTGGAGCGCCGCGTTCTGCTGTTCCAGCTCTTCTTCGTGCTGCTTGAGCGCGTAGATGATCTCGATCAATTCGGTGCGGCTCATCCGCCGCAGTTCACGTTCCGCCATGTAGTTTATCTCCCTAACGGATGATTGTCATAATTACCCAATTACTACGTTTGATTATAGCATCGCTCTTCTATTTTCGCAACCGGTTTCGTGAAATATATCATTGATTTCCGGCGTCTGAAAGCCCGATTTTCGCCGCTTTCGGCGCAAAAAAGCGCATCCGCTTTTTTGCGGATGCGCTTTTCAGCCATTTCAGGAAATTTCGTTTAGTTTTTGCCGGTCAGCTTGAAGTTGTTCAGAGCCTCAATGGTGGTGACGATGACCCTGACGTTGTTGACGATGGAGCTGCCAGCGGAGAAGACGCGGGCGACGTAGTTGAACAGGGCACCGACATTCATGAAGATCAGCCAGCCCTGCGTGTCGGTGATGGAGCCGCCGTTCAGGTAGACCATCTCGTTCTCGTCGATCGCAGCGTAAGCGGCGGGCAGTTTGATCTCATTGTTCATCATAATAAGGAATCCTCGCTTTCAAAATTTTAAGATAACTTCAGGCAAAAGTTGACCGTTTCAGCCGTGCAGCGCTACCAGCGTGAACACAAGAATGGTCGTGCCAACGATCAGGACTTCTCCCATATGTTCTTCGATCTTAAAGGTCTTGGTGGGTTTCGTCTCCTCTGGCTGTGCAGCCGCGGCGGAAGAAGAACTGCCGTCCGCGACCGTCCAGTGAGCGTAGAGCGTCTGGCCTTCCTCTTTGAAGTTGTACTTGCTCGCCTTGATCGCGGTGCCGCCCACGATATCCTCATACCACCCATCAAAGGTGTAGCCTTCCATGGTAGGCGTCGGCAGACTGGACGCGCGGTAAACGTCGCCGTACTTGTAAACGTACACCTGCGTCGGCACACCGATACCGCCCTGCGGCTCCAGATAGATGGTGTGATATTTTTCTGCGGCAAACGCCAGCGGGGTCATGCAGCAGAACACTGCCAGCGTTACGACCCCCAGCATCAGCCTCTTCAGAAATTTCTTCATGTTGCGGCCTCACTTTCCAAACGTTCCGGGAACGCCATACCCTTCCCGGATATGACGTCTCTATATAGGTTATACGATAAACGGCCCGTTTTGTCAATTGCTTCCTGTGAAATTTCGCAATTGTTTTGTCGTTTGTGGAAAAAGTGTCCGGTTTCAGGATTCGGTCTCAAAAAATTCCTTGACCAGTTTGACCACCGTGCCGGAAAGCAGCAGCAGCGCGATGAGGTTCGGGATGCTCATCAGGCCGTTGAAGGTATCGGCGATGTTCCACAGCAAGTCGAGTTCCACCGTCGCGCCCAGAATGGCCACGAAAGAGTAGACCACGAGGAAGGGCCGCACGACCTTATCCGTCTTGCAGAGGAACTCGATGCAGCGGGAGCCGTACAGGCCCCAGCCGATGATGGTGGAGAATGCGAAGCAGCACAGCGCCACCGCCGTAAAGATGGACGACCAGCCGCCGTAGGTGGAGGTGAATCCGGCGATGGTCAGCTCGGCACCGGCGGCAGAGCCGTAGTTCACCGGCACCCCGCTGCACAGGATGACCAGCGCGGTCAGGGTGCAGATGACGATGGTATCGGCAAAGACTTCGAAGATACCGAACATCCCCTGCTTGACCGGCTTGCGGGTGTCGGCACAGGCGTGGGCGATGGAGCCGGTGCCCAGACCGGCCTCATTGGAGAAGATGCCGCGGGAAACGCCCTTCTGCATACTGAGGAAAACGCTGCCGATGGCACCGCCCGTGAAGGCCCGTGGGTCAAACGCGCCGCCCACGATGGAGGCCAGCACCGCCGGGAAGCGCCGGATGTTCAGGATGACAACGCCCAGCGCCAGCACCACATAGAACAGTGCCATAAAGGGCACCAGCTTTTCGGTGACACTGCCGATCCGCTTGATGCCGCCCAGCAGCACCATGGCTACCAGCATGGCCACCAGCACGCCCGCCACAAGGTTGACGGTGGAGAGCATACTCCTGCTGAAGTCGCCGTAGGCGGTCAGGGCCGAGTCAATGGCCGTGACGATGGTGTTCACCTGCGTGGCGTTGCCGGTGCCGAAGACGGTCAGCACGCCGAACAGCGAATAGAGCGCCGCCAGCCAATGCCAGTTTTTGCTCAGGCCATTTTTAATGTAGTACATCGGGCCGCCGACCCACTCGCCGGTGGCGCTGCGCTCCCGGAAACGGACGGCCAGCGTCACTTCCGAAAACTTGGTGCACATACCCAGCAGCGCCGAGCACCACATCCAGAACACCGCACCCGGCCCGCCGATGGCGATGGCACCCGCCACGCCCGCGATGTTTCCGGTGCCCACCGTCGCCGCCAGCGCCGTGCAGACCGCCTGAAACGGCGTCATGGCGCCGTTCGTAGCGTCCTTCTTGCGAAACATGCGTCCGATCGTTGTTTTGATGGCATAGGGGAACTTGCGGATCTGCAAAAAGCGGGTCCGCACACTGAGCAGCAGCCCCACGCCGATGATGCTGATCATGGCTGGGATGCCCCAGATAAAATGGTTGACCGCATCGTTCACGGCCGTAATGGTTTCGATCATGGTTCTTTCCACACCTCTGAAAAATCAACTTCCGCCGCCGGGTGTTTCCCGGCAAACATAGTTGTTATTTTATCGCATCTTTGCAGTTCTGTCAATTTTTCAAGGCGCAGAAGAGATTTTTTCATCTTTTCCGATTCAAACGTCACAAATCAGTGAAACTGTGGTATCCCCGCAGGGTTTTCGGTCAAATTCCGCCTGCCATATGACCGTTTCCGGCCGCACCGGGGCAAAATAGCAGGCGGAGGCTGCCGCAGCGGCTCCCTCCGTTTTTTCGGCACTTCCGCGCACCGTGCAGAACACGGCAGTCGGCCCATCGGCCCCGCCGATGACCGCAATGGCCGCATCCCCTTCCATCTGCGGTTCCAGCCTGTATTTCCGGGCAAGTGCCGCCTGTTCCGGCGGCAGCTTCCGTGGTTTGCGGCGCGGATGGTCTCCCTCGGCGCAGTCGGTCAGGTAGAAGTGTTCCGCTTTCGGCGTCAGACGGTACGTCATCATGCAAAAACAATTTGGACGTTCCCAGCCGTCGCAATCCGGGAGCTCCAGCGTTTCCGACCGGACATCCAGCACCGTCAATTGATAGGCGGCATTCTCGTTTCCCGGTTCGTGGATCGTCACCGACTCCCCCGCAGCCGGTGTCGGGAACTGTTCGGCCAGATGCTGCTCCAGTTCCGCTTCCAATTCCAGTTCCAGCGTTCGGAATCGTTTGGGACGACTCTTCCGGCTCTTTGTTACCCATGGGTAGCTGTTCCGCCAGAACCGCCAGACCTTCGTTTCGTCCAGCCCATAATAGTGCACCAGCGCCGCTGCCTCATCGCTTCCAACGTCAGTTCCCGGAAGATACCCCATTCCGCAGCCATCGCTGGGGTGCAGACGCACCCCGTTCAGCCTCAGAGAGGCACAGAATCCAATATCCAGCGGATTCTCCTGCTCCATCTGGCGTTCTTCCGCTCTGGTCAACGTGCGAGTGCATTCGCCGTTTTCGGTCAGGCCCCATTTTTCCATATAGGCCCGCAGCTCTCCCTGCGGCACCTCTATCGCAAAGTCCACGACCAATCCCTGCCGGCACCGGTAGAGGGCCGGGATCAGCCACCGGTGGCCATTCCATTCAAATTCCCTGTCCAGATGCAGTTCCTCGCCTTGGTCGGTCCCCTTCTGCGTCCCCCAGTAATTTTTTCCAAAACAGACCTTACAGCGTCGGCGTTGGTGTTTCATGACCCTTGTCCCCTTCCGTTTTTCTTCATTCTAGCACGGTTTTCTCCGCCCCACAATCTTCCCAGTAAATTTTTGCCGAATCCTTGCCGCCCACATCTACACATCCGCTGCGGTTTGTGCTATGATAGGGCTGAAAAATCGGTTTGGCACTGCCAACCACAAGAAGGTGTCGTTCATGTCTGATCTGCTTGAAACGCTGCGGCAGGAAGGCGTCGATCCCGCGCTGCTTTCCGCCGTGGAGGAATACCGTACCGCGCACCCGCTGGCTGAGGGGCTGCGCCCCCGCATCCCGGCGTCCGCCTTTACTTATTACGGAAAAGAGGTCTGGGAACAGGCGCTGGCCGCCCTGCTCTGCGGTGAGAACCTGCTGCTGGCGGGCGGCAAGGCCACCGGCAAGAATGTGCTGGCCGAGAACCTCGCCGCCGCCTTCGGCCGCCCGGCGTGGGATATCTCGTTCCATGTGAACATGGATGCGGCCTCCCTCATCGGCATGGATACCTTTGAGGGCGGCGCCGTCAAGTTCCGGCCCGGCCCGGTCTACCGCTGCGCCCAGTGCGGCGGTTTCGGCGTGCTGGACGAGATCAACATGGCCAAAAACGAGGCGCTGGCCGTTCTCCACGCCGTGCTGGACTTCCGCCGCGCCATCGATGTGCCCGGCTACGAGCGCATCCCGCTGGCCGAGGAGACCCGCTTCATCGCCACGATGAACTACGGCTATGCGGGCACCCGCGAGCTGAACGAGGCGCTGACCTCCCGCTTCGTGGTCATCCAGATGCCCACCATCACACAGGACAACCTCGAAAAGCTGCTGCGGGCCCAGTTCCCAGACCTTGCGGCAAAATATGTCCATCAGTTCGCCCTCCTCTTCCTCGACTTGCAGAAGAAGTGCGACAGCGCCGAGATCTCCACCAAGGCGCTGGACCTGCGCGGGATGCTGGACGCCCTGCGGCTCATCCGCCGGGGCGTAGCCGCCGGGGCTGCGCTGGATATGGGCATCACCAACAAAGCCTTTGATTCCTACGAGCAGGGGCTCATCCGGGACGTCATCGCCGCCCGCATCCCGGCGCAGCTCACTGCCGAAAAGCTCTTCGGCTGATGGAAGCCCAGAGCTATACCGCCGAACAGCGGCGCGCAGCCAATCAGGTCTGGGCGGCAGCCGGAGCCTATGGATTTGAGCCGCTGTTCCTCGCGCACAACACCGACGGCACCATCGATTTTTACATGAACTGCATCGTGGGGCTGGTGCACAAATATTACGGCGACGACCTCGTCCGCAGCCTGTTCGACTGCTGGGACGGCGACATCCGCCAAAGCCAGCTGGACGACCTGACGTGGCTCTACCTCGAAAGCGCG
>UMIM01022622.1_pt1 | contig 14408 bp, 10 predicted proteins | sample 1965831 | NCBI WGS metagenome assembly UMIM01 (sample SAMEA4836125, study PRJEB28245) | human gut metagenome | biome: gut microbiome; material: fecal sample | place: Denmark | collected 2008 | reverse complement strand
TTAATGGCTGGAAAAAATGTGGATTGGGGAGATGAATTATTAGGTGTGGCATTTTCGCAAAACCATTCTTTGAGAGCTTACGGTAATTCAAAAGATATGGTGTATTCATTTGGATTGAGTTATACAGATGAATCGGGTGTGACAGGAGTTGACAATTATAAACGTTATAACTTCAGTGCATCTGTAGACCGTAATATCGGAAAGAAGGTAAAAGTGGGGCTGAATATGTATTCAGCCTATAGTCAGACAATTTCTAGTCCAGAAACAGTACGCCAGGCTTATCGTTTGAATGGACTTTCTGACATGTATAATGAAGATGGTAGTTTGCGTGTATTCCCGGATGATGCATTGGGAAATGTTTCTAATCCATTGATTGAACGGGAAAATAATCAGACAGAGTTGTTGAATTTGCATGTATTTGGAAATGCTTATCTGCAATATCAGCCTTTTGATTGGATGACTATTAAGACCACCTTCTCTCCTGATACCTATTTCCAGCGGACGGGTTCTTATGCTGGAAAAGACTCTAAGAATGGAAAAGGACAGGCTGCCAATGCCACTGCAGGTAACGATTGGGATCGTTCGCTTTCTTATACATGGACCAATGTCATTACGTTTGATAAGTCTTTTAATGAAAAACACGCAATTAACGCCATGATAGGTACTGAGTGGGTGAAGAATGTTACTGAAGGTTTGACTTCGGAAGTAAAAGGATTCTCTTCAGACCATTACAAATTTTATAATCTGGCAGCAGGAACTACTATTTCAGAATTGGCTTCCGATTATTTGCAAGACCAGTGGATGTCTTATTTTGCTCGTATGAATTATACACTGAAGGGACGTTATCTATTTACGGTTACCGGTCGTTATGACGGGAGTTCCCGATTGGCTGAGGGGCATCGTTGGAAGTTCTTTCCTTCTGCAGCAGTTGGTTGGCGTATCACGGAAGAAGATTTTATGCAATCAGTAGATTGGGTCAATAACTTAAAGTTACGTTTGAGTTATGGTCTGTCTGGTAATAATTCCAATGTTTCTCCTTACATGACTTCTACCAATGTCGAAAACTTGTATTATGTGTTTGGCGGAGGTACGCCCACCACTGCTTCCATTATTTCAAATATGGCAAACAGAAGTTTATCGTGGGAAACAACTAAGGAGTGGAACTTAGGTCTTGATTTTAGCTTTTTGGGAGGTCGTATCAGTGGTTCGGTCGATTTATATAACAGACGTACAGATAATATTTTGATGGATCGCGTGATGTCGCGGTTGAATGGATTTGACAGTGTGATTGACAACGTAGGCGTGGTAGATAACCGTGGTCTTGAATTAAGTCTTTCAACTGTTAATGTTAGAACGAAAAACTTTACCTGGAGTACGAACCTGAATTTTACGGCAAATCATAATGAAATAGTAGAATTATCTGATGGAAAGCTGCGGGATGAGGCCAACGGATGGTTTGTAGGCGAGTCAGTGGGAGCTGTATGGACCTATAAACACATTGGATATTGGGGGATGGACGAGATAGATAGGGCAGCCGATTATGGTTTGGTCCCTGGTTCTGTAAAGGTACTGGAAGTGAATGGTGACCATAGTTCTACAAACGCTGATAAAGTGATTATTGGAAATCGCTTTCCTAAATGGACCGGTGGTATGACGAATACATTTACATATAAAGATTGGAGTCTTTCAGCATTTATCTATACACGTCAAGGTCAGTTGAGCTATTCTCAGTTTCATTGGACTACCGCATTGAATGACAATACGAACTTTAATCACATGAACCTGAATTACTGGACTCCTGAAACGGCTGAAACTGCTGAGTGGCATCGTGCCGGTATCACTACTCCTGGAGAAACAGATGCAATCATGTGGCAGGAGACCTCTTTCTGGAAGGTAGGCTATATAACATTAGGTTATGATTTGCCGAAAAAAGCAAGAGAGAAATTGAAATTGAATAAATGTCATATTTATCTCTCTTGCCAGAATCCGTTTGTGATTACTGATTATAAGGGATGGGATCCTGAAGCGGCAGATAAGGCTACAGATACCTCTTATTTTATGACAAGATCATTTGTGTTAGGTTTGAATCTCAGTTTTTAATGCTAAAATATGCGTATTATGAATAGCTATATAAAAGTATTTGCAACAGGTTTATTGAGTTTCATGGTAGCTTCATGCAGCTTGGACGAAGTGAACTATTCGGCAGAATCTTCCGAGGAATACATTAAAAGTGAAACTCAGTATGAGGAATTGGTCTCGGCTACATATATGAGATTGAGACCGTTAATTAGCTCTACGACCACAGACTTGATGTGGTATGGAACAGATATTTATTCTAGAACGGGTGAAATGAATGATGCACAGATGGGTATCGATGATTATTCTTATATCAATACTTCAGATGCAAGTGTGTACGATTTCTGGTGTAAGAATTATGATGTGATTACTCAGGCTAATACAGCTATGACCCGTGGTAGTGACTTAGACTTGAATGAGGAAATTCGTACAAAACGTACTGCAGAATTACAGGTGTTACGTGCTTATGCTTATTTTAATCTGGTGGAGACTTATGGGGGTGTTCCTTTGTTGTTGTCTGAAATAACAGAACCGACTTTCTCTTTTACGAGAGCAAGTGAAGAGGAGGTGTATGATCAGATTGTATCTGATTTGGAAGGGGCTATTTCAAGTAATGGATTGGATGATGTACCTGCATCTGATGATTTTGGTCGGGTAGGATTAGGTATGGCGAAACATTTGTTAGGCAAAGTGTTGTTGACGCGCAGCTATAAATCGTTTGCAAAGACAGACGACCTGTCGAGAGCCATTACTTATTTTAATGATGTCATCGCATTGCATCCAATGGTAGGCAGTTGGGATATCTTGTTTGATACGCAGACAGGTGCATATCAATATAATAATTCAGAAGTAATATTCTCTGTCAGATATTCTTCCAATCAGCTTTATAATAGTGAAGGGAGCAGTGGGCTGTATCAGCATTTCCTTCCCGCATTGTTTATGTTTCCTGGAAATACGCATCGAGGAACTCCATATTGGCGAACGGATAATTCTTATCGGGCAGGAGAAGATTATTTGAATTCATTTGAGGATGTGGATATCCGTAACAGTGAGAAGTATCTTGTCAGAAATATTATTGCTGGAACAGCCGGTAGCACGAACGGTCATACTTATGGAGTGAACGATGTCGTAATTTATTGCCCAAAGGAGGAGATGACCGACACAGAAATCAGCCAGTATCAGGTCGATCATCCTAGTGTATATTTGGTTGTTAATCCAGATGAATATAACACTTTGTTTCCCGTCTTGAATCAGAATGTCTGCTATCCGTTCGTGTATAAGTTCTATGATCCGAATGTGACAGAGTTTACTGATAGAGTAACAGAAGGTGGAGATCCTCGGGGTTCACGGGATATTTACATATTTCGTACTGCTGAGACAAAATTGTTATTGGCTGAAGCTTATTTGAAGAATAATCAGCCGGCTGAGGCCTTAGAGCAAGTTAACGATATTCGACGCAGAGCAAGTGCATCTGATCTTCAGACCGTAGATTTAGATGTGATTTTGGATGAGTCAGGTCGTGAGTTATTTGGAGAGGCTAATCGTTGGATGGACCTGAAGCGTACGGGAAAACTATTTGAAAGAGCCTATAAGTATAATAAGTTCGTACAGCGTCATCATAATAGTGCCACTGATATCGACGACTACTTCTTGTTGCGTCCTATTCCCCAGACAGAGATAGACCGTTCCAATAATACATTGGAACAGAATCCTGGATACGCGGGGGCTGTAGAATAATAATCTAAAGAATGGACAAATGTGATTGTCGTTTGAAGATAGCACATTTGTCCATTTTATATATTTGGTATGAGTATGAGAATAGCATTCATTATTTGTTTTTTATGGGGAGGAATCTGCCATTATTGTAGTGCCTTGAATATATTACAGTCTGAAGATTCTTTTCTTAAGTATGTTGATCCTCTTGTGGGTACAGGCTCCAATAAGAATAGCTTGAGCGAGGGAGATGCCGAATTGGGTCAGACAATACCTGCTGTACTTGTTCCGAACGGCATGAACTTCTGGACTCCTCAAACAGAAGCTACGGAGCAGAAATCGCAGTCACCCTACTATTATAGAGCATCCAAATTACAAGGGTTTCGTAATTCTCACTGGATTGTGGGAGGTTGTACGCAGGACTATGGTTCTATGACTTTAATGCCTTTGATGGATTCTTTAAGTTGTGTGCCAGAAAGTTGGGCTTCACGGTTTTCACACGATACAGAAATCGCCACACCTTATTACTATTCTGTGTTATTGGAGGATTATGGAATAAAGGCAGAAATGACGGGAACCTCGCGTACGGCTACGTTTCGTTTTACGTATCAACGTGCCGGCATGGCCTACCTGATAATCACTCCTAATAGTGATGAAAGTCAGGGAGGGATATGCTATGACGCAGAAAAAGAAGAAGTATACGGCAAAAATCCAGTGCATCGCATTTATCAGGGATGGGGAGAATATGCCGGCTTCGATGGACATTTTTCTGTGGTGTTTAATAAAAAGATTGAAGAATATGGGACCTTTGCGGATGGAAGGTGCTTTGAGAATGTCCCTTCACAGAATAATAAGAAAACAATAGGAGCTTATGTTGGATTTTCAGTGAAAGCTGGAGATGAAATAGTCGTAAAGGTGGCATCGTCATTTTGTGACATTGAAGGAGCCAGACGTAATTTACAGATGGAGAATCCGGGTTGGAATTTTGAAGCAGTGAAAGATACACTGAAAAAGAAGTGGGAGGACAGACTTTCTGCAATTCAGGTGGAAACCTCCGATAGTATAGCTAAGTGTAAATTTTATACATCTCTTTACCATGCATCTTTTTTGCCGCATGCGTTAAATGATGTAGATGGACGTTATCCTTCTTTTGCTGGTGGTAATAAGATTTGTTCTACCCTGGGGACGTATTATGATGATTATAGCTTATGGGATACTTACCGTGCATTGCACCCCTTGTTGTCCATCCTCTATCCGGAACAAACGGGCGATATGATTCAATCGTTGATTGATAAATATGAACAGGGAGGTTGGCTGCCGATTTTCCCCTGTTGGAACAGTTATACTTCGGAAATGATAGGTGACCATTGCGCTTCACTTATTGCAGATGCTTATCAGAAAGGTATTCGTAACTTTAATGTGTACAAAGCTTATGAGGCTTTACGTAAGAACGCTTTTGAACAACCTGAAACTTATAGTGAATATAAAGATGGTAAAGGAAGGCGTGCATTGAAGTCCTATTTGCAGTATGGCTATATACCTCTGGAAGATTCGGTGAAAGAGGCCTTTCATCATGGAGAACAGGTTTCAAGAACTTTGGAATATGCTTATGATGATTTTGCTTTGTCAGTGTTGGCTGATTCACTGGGAGCGAAAGATGATGTAGACGAATTGAGAAAGCGTTCCCAGTTTTATCGGAATGTGATTGATCCACGTACTGGATATGCTCAAGGCAGGTATGCAGATGGTTCATTTTTAAAGGAAAAAAATGCCTTCCAATTTTGTAGTTTTATAACAGAGGGCTATCCGAGTCATTACTCTTGGTATGTGCCTCATGATGTGTATGGATTAATGGAGTGTATGGGAGGAAAGGATAAGTTTGTAGCCAAGTTGGATTCTATGTTTACTATGGGATACTATTGGCATGGTAATGAGCCATGCCATCAGGTAGCCTTTTTATATAATTATGCGGGGAAGCCATGGAAAACACAACAAATAGTACGTCATATAATGGAAAAAGAGTATCATACAGGGTCTGACGGGCTTTCTGGGAATGATGATGCTGGACAAATGTCAGCATGGTACATTTTTGCGGCAATAGGATTTTATCCGGTTTGTCCTGCTTCCTCATATTATGTGCTGGCAAGTCCATCTTTTAAAAGAGTAGTGATAATGCTGGAGTCAGGAAAAAAGTTCACAATAAAAGCGCGTAATGTTTCTGCCGACAATATCTATGTTCAATCAGTTTTCTTGAATGGAAAGCCGTATGATAAGAATTATTTATTACATTCGGATATTATTGCAGGTGGAGAATTGGATTTTATGATGGGAGATACTCCAAATCGAGAATGGGGCAGTAGGTTAGATTGCTGTCCGCCGGATTTGTTTCCTGAATATAGAAAATAACAGATATACCATGAAAAAACAAACCTTATTTCTTTTTTTATGTGGCCTGTGCTTGTGGATGAACACAGCCACGGCAATTGAATATAATGTGCTTCGTCACGGAGTGGTGGGCGATGGAAAAACACTGAATACAGACAGCCTGCAAGCTGCCATCGATGAGTTGCATGCATCGGGGGGCGGCCAGTTGTATTTCCCTGCCGGACGGTATCTCACCGGCAGTTTGCAGTTGAAATCGAATGTGGTGCTCTATCTGGAGAAGGAGGCGGTGCTGCTGGGAAGTACGAGCCCGTATGATTATCCGGGTTTCAGCACGGAGAAGGAACTGAAGGTGAACGATGACCATTTTGACCAGGCATTGATTTATGCCGAGGGGGCGGAACATATCGGTATCCGGGGTGACGGTTGCATTGACGGCCAGGGTAGGGAACTTGCCTTGACGATTGACAGTCTGCATCATACGGGAGAGTTGGTGGATAAGCATTATAACACATACCGCAAGCGACCGAATACGCGTCCGAAACTCCTGTTCATTCGTGGGTGTCGCAATGTGGAGATCCGTAATGCCCGTCTTCGGAGCAGCGCCGCGTGGGGATTGTCGTTTTCATTGTGCTCCGACCTGACGTTGGACAGTCTGCATGTCGAAAACCGGGCTTACTGGAACAACGATGGGATTGATATCAGCGACTGTAAGAGGGTACGCATTTCAAACTGTTACATCAACTCTGCCGATGACGGCATCTGCCTGAAATCGCACAACCGGGGGGCCTGGAACGACGGGGTTTCTATTTCCAACTGTCACATCATCAGCAGTGCCAGTGCCATCAAGTTTGGTACGGAGTCACTCGGTGGATTCAAGAATGTAAAGATTGATAGCATCTGGGTAAAGGATACCTACCGTTCGGCCATTGCCATAGAGTCGGTCGACGGAGCGGAGATTGAGCATGTGCAGGTCTCCAATGTACATGCGGTGAATACGGGCAATGCGATTTTTATCCGTCTGGGGCATCGTTCGGGAGACCAGCCGGGGTACTTGCGTCATGTGTCCATCAAGAATGTGTATGTGGAAGTGCCTTTTGGCCGTCCGGACCTTAATTATGACTTGCGGGGACCTTCGGTGACGTTCTTCCATAACCCGTTCCCCAGTTCCATTTCAGGCATACCGGGGCATGACATTGAAGATGTGACGTTGGAGAACATCGAGATTGTGTATCCGGGCCGTGCTACGCGGGGGATGGCCTACATGTCGGTGAGCCGGTTGAAGGATGTGCCTGAAAATGAAAAGGGATATCCGGAGTTTACCATGTTTGAGGAACTGCCTTCGTGGGGATTTTATGTGCGCCATGTGAAAGGAATTCAGATGCGTCACATCAAACTGCGTTTGCAGGAAGATGATTTCCGTCCGGCTTTTGTGTTCGACCGGGTAAGCGGGATTTGTCTGACTGGGATTGACCTGCCGGAGAACAAGCAGGCAGGACAGGTAGTCTTGCGGAAATGCACATTACAGGAAGTGGATGCCACCGCAAAGAACCAGTTGCAGGAGGTAGATTGAATAAGAGATTTTTTAGTAGCGGATAAAAGAAACTCTTTTAGAATGAGTGTGTTATAGAAATTAGGCTCTTCTCATTTTAAAGTAGATTAAATTGAAAGAGTTCGGTATAATCCGAACTCTTTCAATAATTGGTATGTTTAGCTTGTTCAACTTTCTGGAACTTGCATTAATAATATGGGTTATAACCTTTTTTTACATAGGTTTCTTCTTCCCAAGAATCCCCATTATCATATCTCCAAATGAGCCATGTGTTATTATCTGTGAATGTTGCTTCGACTTCGTAATCAGCTCCACTGTTTAATTCAACTATACGGACTTTGTTTCCAGTAGTTAACCACCATTTGAAGTCCGAAATAGAAGGATTACCTGCCCAAAAATGTCGGAAACTTCCGTGTTGTTTATCGCTTTCAAACATAATACTCCATTCTTCATTAGGATCATCATATATAATTGGATGGGAAGGATTTGCAGAATTCACAGATTGAATTTTTATCCAAACTCCTACGAACATATCTTCTGTATAATTTGATGATTCCGAGTTTTCGTTATTTTCAGTTTCGTTATTTTCGGTTTCATTTGACATTATATCCTCCTCGTTCTTATTACAAGAAGGGAGAATAAGTCCAAGACTCAATATACACGCTAACATTATCATATTTGATAATCGCGTATTAAAATGAAAGAATCTATTTCTCATATCTTTTGTATTAAATTGAAAAATAAAGGTTTATTGTTTACTTATTTCATAAGTTCCAAGTATAATAAATGATTGCTGTCTATATAGTTAAATTCTTATCTAATAATTTTAGACTTGGAGTCATATATTACATCTGGTTGTTATTAATCTCTATTTGTGTGGGCTTAACTTAATGTTGAATTTTTGGAAAATATTTTCCTTTAATACGAACCGGTACCATGACATAAGTCACATGTGACATGTTTATGTCCTACACTGACTTCTTTGTTGCAAATGGAACACCAAGTGCGCTGTCCTGCACCATAATATTCTTTTATCTTCTTTCCTGTTCCATGACACAACCTGCATTCTGTTTTGGTTTGTGTCGTAGTTGTTCCGCTGGTACTAGGTACTGTGTTAAAGAGTTCACCGGAGTAAGTAGAAAAGGGACTACTGCTTTCTGTTGGCTGCGAAGGATTTTGCAATTTGTACTGCGTATACGCATTGCTGTACCATTCATCTAATTTTGTCTTAATACCATAGTTGAAATATACTTTTTGGAGAATCTTGTCGTTCGTAGCATTCACGATTTTTCTTGCTTCACTATAATGAGAAACGGCGTCACCGTATTTCCCTTGGTTAAAGCTGCTGTGACCGGCATTGATGAAGGTGAAGAAGTTTTTCATATCTGCTGACTGCATGTTTGGATTTCTAAGAACAGTACTTATGGTGAGTCCTTCACCTATTGAGCCTAATATACTACCAAGATTCTGTGCACTCATTCTGATACAGCATAGACAGCACATTGTCGCAAACAAAACACATTTTACTGCTTTCATAACTTCTGATTTTATTTTCTATTTATACGTTGTTGATTGTTCTTCTCTTTATTTCTATAATGGTCAAAATGAACTTTATTTCATGCAAATTTAGATATGCAAGAGAAATGTATCAAGGAGCTTCAAATGCGAAGCTGATCAGATGGTGTGGAAGCGTTTTATGTGGTACTTTTTTGTGTTTAAATGTTGGATATTTTTCATGAAGAAAGATAAAATAATCCTTCTTTTGAGATAAGTTTATATTTTAATTGTGTGTATGAATTGCTCCTATTTTGTATGGTTCGTCTTTTGTTTGATTCTTTCTTTGGTTGGAGAAAATTCAGAGTTACAGAGAAAGGTTAAGAATGTTATCCTTTATTGCCTGTTGGTTGTAGAAAATAATTATTAGATAGAAGGTCGTAAAATATAAAAAGAGAGGCTGTATGATGGCCTCTCTTTTTTTATATATGGATTTCGATAGGGATTATTCCAGACAAGCATCCAAGTCTTTAATCAGCTGTTCCTTGTCGAGGTGCTGGCCGATGAAGACAATCTTCTGCATGCGGTCACCGTAGCGTTCGTCCCAGTCTCTCACCAGTCCGGGTTCGCGTTTCATCATTTCAATAAGCTCGTCTTCGGGCATGGTGGCATACCAAAGTCCGGCTTCCGTAATCTGTTTCTGGCGTCCGGCCTGTTCGAAGAGGAATGACATGTCACGGTTGTGGGCAAAGTAGCATACCCCTTTGGCACGAATCACGTTGCGCGGCCATTTGGTTGCCAGAAAACGGTCGAACTTATGGATGTCGAAGGCTGGACGACGGTAGTACACGAAACTGCTGATGCCATATTCCTCCGTTTCGCCTTCGTCATGATGATGTTCGTGGTCGTGATGATGATGTCCATGCTCGTGGTCATGCTCGTGTTCCTCATGCTCATGGTCATGGTGATGTCCTTCGTGAGCATGGGCTTCGGCCTCTTCTTCCTCGGTTACCGGACGTTCTATTTCGTGAATCCAGGCTGCAGAAGTGGCTACCTTTTCGTAGTCGAAACGGTGAGTACCGACAATCTTGTCCAAATCTACCTTTGCATAGTCACATTCGATGATTTCTGCACGGGGCTGGATGTTACGGATGATGCTTCGGATGCGGGCTAGTTCTTCCGGGCTGACTTCAGAAGCTTTGTTCAGCAGGATAGTAGAACAGAACTCTATCTGCTGAATCAGCAGGTTGGCAATGTCTTCTTCTTCCAGGTCCTTACGGGTCAGTTCCTTTCCACAGTCAAACTCGCTTTGCAGACGAAGGGCATCGACCACCGTCACGATGTTGTCGAGGCGGCAGGTTCCGTATTTGGTATAGGCTCCACCCAGTTGGGGAATGGAACAGATGGTACGGGCGATAGGCTCCGGTTCACATACCCCGCTGGCTTCGATGACGATGTAGTTGAAACGCTGCATTTTCATCAGTTCGAAAATCTGTTCGATGAGGTCGGTGCGGAGCGTACAGCAGATGCAACCGTTCTGCATGGCCACGAGGCTGTCTTCCTTTTGGCCTACGATACCGCCTTTCTGAATCAGTTCCGCATCGATGTTGATTTCACCGATGTCGTTCACGATGACGGCAAACTTGATTCCTTCACGGTTGCTCAGCAAGTAATTCAATAAAGTGGTTTTCCCGCTTCCCAGATAGCCGGTGAGCAGGAGTATAGGCATGTCTTTTGTTTTCATCTTATTGTTCTGTTTTTTTTACGTGTCTGCAAAGTTAGTGTTTTTCTGCATATAGTGTCACTTCTTTTCGGCAGAACACGGGTTTAACTTTCGTTATAGGTCGGTGTCACATAGGTGACAAAGTTTCTGGAGGGGAGGCCTTATCTTTGCACTCGTAATCAATAAAATGGAAATCAATAAAAAAGAAAAGAATATGGAAACGAAAGAATGGAAATATACGAGTGTGGGACAAATTGTAGCCGATGACTTTGCAGCAGCTAGAGTGTTTAAGAAATATGGCATCGACTTCTGCTGTCATGGCGAGGTGACGCTGGAAAAGGCTTGTGCCGATTTGGGCTTGTCGGTGGAAGAAGTAGAGCAGGCATTGACGCGTCAGGAAGAGGCCGGGAACGGGCGGATTCCGTTTGGTTCATGGCCGTTGGACTTGCTGATGGATTATATCCTGAAGATACACCACCGCGGTATCCGTGCCAATGGACCGGGGCTGCTGGCGTTGCTGGAAAAAGTAGAGCGTGTGCATGGGGAAGCACATCCGGAACTGCATGAACTGAAGGCGCTGGTGAGCGAGTCGCTGGAAGATTTGGAGATGCACTTGCAGAAAGAGGAGAATGTGTTGTTCCCGTATCTCTATGAGCTGTATGCGGCGAAGGAACAGGGGCAGCGTATGGCACCGATGCACTGTGGTACGATTTCCAATCCTATCCGGGTGATGAAGATGGAGCATGAAGGAGAGGGAAACCGCTACTTGCACATCATTCAGCTGACGAATCATTTCTCGGTGCCTCAGGATGGCTGTGGCAGCTACCGTTTGCTGATGCAGGAACTGGAGGCGTTTGTGGATGCTTTGTTCGAACATATTCACCTGGAAAACAATCTGCTTTTCCCGCGCTTTGAGGAGATTGAACGAGAAATCGTATGTTGATATTTTGATATTGGAAAGAATGGATAACGGTGTGGTGCATGCTGAGAAGTATGCGCCACATTTTTTGTAGGTGAAGGTCTGTTTCTTGTCTGAAATACCTATATTTGAGGAGGAAAATAAGATAAAAAGAGACCGTTATGAAGAGACAAATTTTGGGGGCAGTCTTATTGCTCCTGTTAAGTATGCCTGTATGGGCACAACAAGTAAAAGTTAGTTATGAGTACCCGGTAGATTCCCTTTCTGTACCTTTGCAGGAATATTTCCAGATGCAAGGTGTGCAGCATCTGAGACTGACAATCCGGGGTGAGTTTAATGGAAAGCGTGCCAAGCTACAAAAGGTATCTTGCCATAAGGGTGTATTTACAAAACGTGAACTTATTCCTGATTTTTTGCATTTGATATTGGTCGACAGTGTAGAGACAGTTGACTTTATGGCTGTACCCTACAAGGAAGACAGTCTGCGTATCACTTGTTTTTATTCGCCTTTAGATAATCTTACAGCTAGGGTGGGGTTGTTTACGGATACGGTATGTGTGGGCAGAAACAAGATTCTCATGGAGACATACACACCGGGTGATGGTCCCGAAACCCCTATTATGAGTTATACTTCCGGTATTCCCGTTGGGGTCGGTACTTACTTTTGTGGTTTGCGTGACTCCGGAGTGGAGCCACGCAAATGGTATGAGAAGTATGGTATTGACGATTATGTGTATTATACTATTCGGTTGGAGGAGGATAAGTCCTCTGAAGGACCGATTCACGTCAGAATAACGAAGGGTAACTAGTTTTACTTCTCAGATATCAGTAATCTATCTTATCCAGAATCCCCGCCAGGTAGGCAATGGTCACTCCGTAGTTGGTCATGGGAACCTGCTGAGTGCGGGCCCGGTCAATGCGGTTCAGCACATACTTGCGGTTGAACATGCAGGCCCCACAATGGATAATCAGGTCGTACGGGGTCAGGTCTTCCGGGAAGTCCGTGCCCGATACGATGTCGATTTGCAGGCTTTCGCCGATGCGCTTGCGGAGCATGTTCGGAATTTTCACTCGCCCGATATCTTCTGCCAGTGGGGCATGCGTGCATGCTTCGGCAATCAGTACCCGTGATTCCGGGGTCAGCCGGGCAATGGCATTGGCTCCTTCCAAGTAGTAATCGATGTCACCTTTATACTGGGCAAAGAGGACGGAGAAGGAGGTAAGCCGGCTTTCGGCAGGTTTCTTGTCATACACCGTGCGGAACACCTGTGAGTCGGTAATAATCAGCTTCGGCGGACGGGACAAGGCAGCTAGCATGGCATCAATCTTGTCGGTGGTACAGCTCATCACCAGGCATCTGCGGTCCAGCAGTTCCCGGATGGTCTGTACTTGCGGCAGGATGAGGCGGCCTTTGGGAGCCTGGATGTCCTGCGGCATGACCAGCATGACTGTGTCGTTTTCTTCCACCAGCCGGCCTACAATGCCTTGTGCCATGGTTTCATCCGGCAACTTGTGCCGGAGGCTGCGCAGAATGTCATCCAGCCCTTGTCCGGTGAGGGTGCTCACCAGCAGAGGAACCTGTCCGCATTGTTTTTCAATTCGGCGCATGGTCTGCTCGGCATCGGGCAGTTGGTCACATTTGTTCAATATCCAGATGATGGGTACATTCTTTTCCTTCAACAGGTGCTGCCAGTGCAATTCTTCTTCCAAGTGGTCGTCGGTGCAGACCATCAGGGCGATGTCTGTCTTTTCCAGCGCACGCTGTGTCTGTCGGATGCGGAGTTCGCCCAGTTCACCTTCATCGTCAAATCCGGCCGTATCAATGAACACGCAAGGACCGAGGCCATGGATTTCCATGGCCTTGAAAACCGGGTCGGTGGTTGTGCCGGGGATTTCCGACACAAGAGCCGTGTCCTGATGCGTCAGGGCATTGATCAGCGACGACTTTCCGGCATTGCGTTTGCCAAACAGACCGATGTGCAGTCGGTTGGCACGAGGAGTATCGTTCATACGTTTAATCAGTCTTTAAGTCCTACATTTAGAAACGGAAGTCGCGTTTCCCTTCGGCAATCCGTTCCAGATTCTCCAACGCTCTTTTGCGGATGGCGGGATTGGGAATCTCTTCCATCTGCTTGCGGATCATGTCTTCTGCCAGACGGCGTGTTTCCGGTGAGGCATAGTCATAAAGGTATTCCTGAAGCGTCATCAGGGCATTGGGCGCACAGCAGTTGGCGATTTGTCCGGTTTTGACCAGCGACATAAAGCGGTCGCCCGTACGTCCTTCGCGGTAGCAGGCCGTACAGAAGCTGGGAATGTAGCCCAGTTTCAGCAGCCAGGCCACGATTTCATCCAGGCTGCGGTGGTCGCTCACGTCGAACTGAGCCGAGTTTTCTTCCGGCAGTTCTTCGGTGGCATAGCCTCCCACGCTGGTGCGGGAACCACCACTGATTTGGGATACACCGAGGGCGAGTACCTTTTCGCGGGAACGACCTCAATACCACGGTGACTAACAATGAAACCAAGCAACTTCCCGGATTGTACCCCAAACG
>UMIM01008594.1_pt1 | contig 14460 bp, 10 predicted proteins | sample 1965831 | NCBI WGS metagenome assembly UMIM01 (sample SAMEA4836125, study PRJEB28245) | human gut metagenome | biome: gut microbiome; material: fecal sample | place: Denmark | collected 2008 | reverse complement strand
GCTGCCGTTTTGCAAAGCGCCTGCCGGTGTTGCTACGCGCTTCTGGTCATCCAGAGAGCTGCCCGCAGGACGCACGCCCGGGGTAACAATCAGGAACTCGGGGCCGCAAGCCTCACGGATAGCTGCAGCTTCCTTAGGAGAAGCAACAACGCCGTCCATGCCTGCTTCCTTCGCCAGCTTAGCCAGGCTGATAACTTGCTCGGCAATAGTATTTTTATAATTTAAATCAGCAAACTGTTCATCATCCATGCTTGTAAGAATGGTTACGGCAATCAGCTTCGATGCCGGACGGCCTGCTGCCTCAGCAGCCTCATGCACAGCCTTAACAGCCTCTGCCATCATCTTTTTGCCGCCGACAGCATGAACGTTCATCATGTCTGCACCCAAATCGCTGAGTACAGTAAGTGCATGAGCAACAGTGTTAGGAATATCCTGCAGCTTGAGGTCCAGGAAAACATGCTTGCCCTGTTCCTTCAAGAAGCGGATGATTTCGCTGCCTACTGCATAATAAAGCTCCATGCCAACCTTGTAGTAGCTTACTGCGTCACCCAATTCGACAACGCAAGCCTTAGCCTGCTCCAAGGTAGGAAAGTCGAGTGCGACTATTAATCTATCATCAGATTTCATAAAAATCTCCCTTTTGTCATTCTTTCTAAAAGACGCTGGAGAATGCGTCAGATGCGAAGAACGGCGACGACGGCGTACATACTCGTACTCCTCACCCTTCGGGTATTAGCACGACCAACAGTTTTTACTGCATTTACACTTGTAAAAACTGGGTCTTAGCGTCAGGAGCCGTTCCAAAGCAGATGGCGTGTTATACAGCGTCGTTATACAACGGCATGCTTGCCTTGCCATTCGGTAATGCCAGGCCGACAATTTCGGAAATATTCTGCGCGTTGTGTCTGTCCAGATATGCCAGCATACCATGAGCAATGGTTTCAGCGATATCAGGCTGTACAAAGTTTGCGGTGCCAACTGCTACCGCACTTGCGCCTGCCAGCATGAACTCAATTGCATCCTCGGCACACATAATGCCGCCCATGCCAATGATGGGGATATGCACAGCCTGTGCTACCTGATAAACCAGGCGCACTGCTACCGGACGTACAGCAGGACCGCTGAGGCCGCCGGTTACGTTGCCGAGCACAGGACGCTGACGCTCAATATCAATCTTGGTACCGAGCAGCGTGTTAATCATGGAAATTGCATCCGCACCTGCTGCTTCTACAGCCTTAGCCATTACCACGATATCCGTTACATTAGGAGAAAGCTTGGCGATAACCATTTTGCTGGTGTTGGCCTTAACAGCACGTACAACCTCAGCAGCTGCTTCCGGCACAGTGCCGAAAACAATACCGCCCTCTTTGACGTTCGGACAGGAGATGTTGATTTCTACTGCATCAACACCGTCTACATCCAGCTTTTTGGCAACAGCGCCGTATTCCTCGGGAGTATGGCCGTAGATGTTGACAATCACAGGTACGTTATATTTTTTCAGCTCAGGCAGAGTGTGCTCCAAGAAGTACTCGCTGCCGGGGTTTTCCAGACCTATGCAGTTCAGCATACCGGACGGGGTTTCTACCGCACGCTGGCCCTTATTGCCTGCTGCAGGCTCCAGAGATGTACCCTTTACAGTAACAGCGCCAACCTTTTCCAGGTCGAGAAAATCGGTAAATTCCAGGCCAAAGCCAAAGGTGCCGGAGCCGGTAGTAACAGGAGTAGCCATTTTCAGTCCGGCAATATCAACTGCCAGACGGCCATCATACAATGCTTTTACCATTCTCCTACCTCCTCTGCCCAGAATACCGGGCCGTCCTTGCAGACCTTGATGCGCTTGCCAATGCCTTCGCAGGCACAGGACAGGCACGCACCAAGACCGCAGGCCATGTATTTTTCCAAAGATACCTGACATTTTACGCCGGCTTCCATGCAGGCATTGGCAACTGCGCGCATCATCGGTACAGGACCGCAAACGTATACGCAGTCATAGCCACCCTCTTTCAACAGCTGCGGCAGCAGGGCCATTACAGTACCCTTAGTGCCGACACTGCCGTCATCGGTGGTCAGGTAAATATTTTTGCTGAGGCTTTCATAAAGCTTGGTCCAGAACAATTCCTCGGCACTGCGACCGCCCATCAGGATATCGGTATTGCCCTCACCAAAGCCCTCTGCCAAAAACAGCAGCGGAGCCAGGCCCAAGCCGCCGCCAACCAGCAGCGGTTTCTTGGCGCTCATATCGAAGCCGTGTCCTAGCGGACCGACGATGCTCAGCTCGTCGCCGCTGCAAACGTCAGCCAGAATATGAGTTGCTTCACCAATGATACGGTAGATCATGGTGATGCTACCCTCAGCCTTGTTAACTCCTGCTACGCCGAAGGGACGGCGCAGCAGCGGAGCAGTATTCTTGCACACCTTCACGTTGACGAACTGTCCAGGGACAGCCTCCGCAGCGATTTCCGGTGCATAAACATTTATTAATTTTGTCGTACTATTTAAAACTCGTTGACCAATTACCTTGGCACTCGCAATAGTTTTAGACATAATCAATCCTCCCAGGTCAGGTCCTGCAGAGCGGTAACGCGTACAACGCTGCGACGACGCATTGCGCTCATAACGTTCAGCAGCTCGCGTGCAGTATCCATAGAGGTCAGGCAGGCAATTGCATGCTCTACGGTAGAACGGCGGATTTTGAAGCCGTCACGTTCAGCGTCACGGCCATGGTTGGTGGTGTTGATAACCATACCGATGCGGCCGCTCTTGATATCATCAATCAGGTTCGGATGACCTTCGCTTACTTTGGTAGCAACCTCAACAGTTACACCGTACTTCTGCAGGTATTCCGCAGTCCCGTCGGTTGCGATAACGGTGTAGCCCAGCTCTTCAAAGCCGCGGGCAATAGCAACTGCCTCAGGCTTATCCATATCAGCAACGGTAATCAGGATTGCACCCTCGTGCGGTACATTGATACCGGAAGCGATGCAGGCCTTATACAGCGCACGGCTGTACTGGTAGTCGCAGGCCATAACCTCACCGGTGGATTTCATTTCAGGTCCAAGGGTGATATCTACGTTGCTCATCTTATTGAAGCTGAATACAGGAGCTTTAACAGCATAGTAGTCCGGGAAGAAGCGCAGTCCTGCTTGCAGTCCCTGCTCTTTGAGGCTCATGCCCATTGCGCATCTGGTAGCAACGTCTACCATGGAGATACCGGTAATCTTGCTCAGGAACGGTACGGTTCTGGAGGAACGCGGGTTAACCTCGATTACATATACATGCTCGTCACGAACGATGTACTGAATGTTAATCATGCCCTTAACTTCCAGGCCCAGAGCCATTTTATTGGTGTATTCGATAATGGTACGGATAACACTTTCGCTCAGGCTACGCGGCGGATATACGGCGATGGAGTCACCGCTGTGTACGCCTGCACGTTCAACGTGTTCCATGATGCCGGGGATTAATACTTCCTTGCCGTCGCAGATAGCGTCAACCTCTACCTCAGTGCCCTGCAGGTAATGGTCAACCAGTACCGGATGCTCGTGAGAAGCCTTAACAGCGTAGGTCATGTAGTTGCGCAGCTCGTCATCGTTATAAACGATTTCCATAGCACGGCCGCCCAGTACGTAGGAAGGACGAACCATAGTCGGATAGCCAACATTGTGGGCAGCAACCAGCGCACCCTCGGTATCGAATACGGTGTGGCCCTGCGGACGCGGGATATCGCAGCTTGTCAGCAGCTCGTCGAAGCGTTCACGGTCCTCAGCGCGGTCGATGCTGTCAACGGAGGAGCCCAGAATCTTCACGCCTGCGCGGGAGAGCGGACCTGCCAGATTGATAGCGGTCTGACCACCGAATTGAACGATAACACCTTCCGGTTTTTCTTTGTCGATAACGTTGAGAACATCCTCAACAGTCAGCGGCTCAAAGTACAGCTTGTCGGAAATATCGAAGTCAGTGGAAACGGTTTCCGGGTTATTGTTGATGATAATGGTTTCATAGCCCATTTCCTTCAACGCCCATACGCAGTGTACGGAGCAGTAGTCGAATTCTACGCCCTGACCGATACGGATAGGACCGGAGCCGAGTACAACTACTCTCTTTCTGTCACTTACTTCAACCTCATCCTCGGTTTCGTAGCAGGAGTAGTAGTACGGGGTTGCAGCTTCAAATTCCGCAGCGCAGGTATCAACCATTTTGTAGGTCGGCAGAATGCCGTTAGCCTTACGCATATCGCGGATTTCAAACTCAGTCTTGCCTACGCGTTTACCGATAACAGCATCGGCAAAGCCCATTCTCTTAGCCTTACGCAGCAGGCTCGGAGTCAGCTCGTGAGTTTCCAGAGCTTTTTCCATTTTAATGATGTTTTGGATTTTGGAAAGGAACCACATGTCAATCTTGGTGATATCGTGAATCTCTTCCAGAATAATGCCGCGGCGGATAGCCTCAGCAACAACGAAGCAGCGCTCGTCATCAATGCGCTTGATGCGGTCATGAATTTCTTCATCGCTCAAAGCCTTCAGCTCAGGCATTTCCAGATGATTGAGGCCGATTTCCAGGCAGCGAACAGCTTTCAGCATGGAAGCTTCAAAGCTGCGCTCAATCGCCATAACCTCACCGGTAGCCTTCATCTGAGTGCCCAGAGTGCGGTCAGCGGTTACGAATTTATCGAACGGCCAACGCGGGAATTTCAGTACGATATAGTCAATGGTAGGCTCGAAGCAAGCCTTAGTCTTTTTGGTAACAGCGTTTTCGATTTCGTCCAGGTTGTAGCCGACAGCAATTTTGCTGGTAACCTTAGCAATCGGATAACCGGTAGCTTTGGAAGCCAGTGCGGAAGAACGGCTTACACGCGGGTTAACTTCGATTACATAATAGTTTTCGGAGTACGGGTCGAGAGCCAGCTGTACGTTACAGCCACCAACTACGCCCAGCTCACGCACGATATCGATAGAAGCCTGACGCAGCAGCTGTACTTCTTTATCGCTCAGAGTCTGTGCCGGAGCCACAACGATGGAGTCGCCGGTGTGTACGCCAACAGGATCCAGGTTTTCCATGGAGCAGACAGTGATGCAGTTATCAGCAGCGTCGCGGATTACTTCGTATTCGATTTCCTTCCAGCCAGCGATGCTGCGTTCAATCAGGCATTGACCGATAGGGCTGTAGCCCAGGCCCTTTTGCACGATGTCAATCAGCTCTTCCTCGTTTTCAGCAATACCGCCGCCGGTACCGCCGAGGGTATAAGCAGGACGGACAATCAGCGGATAGCCGATTTCCTTGCCGAAGCCGCACGCAGCTTCAATGGTTTCTACGATAGTGCTTTCAGGAATCGGCTGATGGATTTTCTCCATAGTTTCCTTGAACATTTCGCGGTCTTCACCACGTTTGATAGCGCTGATCTGAGTGCCCAGCAGACGAACGTTGTATTTGCTCAGAATGCCTTGCTCTTCCAGTTTCATAGCCATGTTCAGGCCAACCTGACCGCCAAGTGTTGCCAACAGGGAATCAGGATGCTCACGTTTGATAATTTTTTCAATGAATTCAACGCTGATAGGTTCAACATATACACGGTCAGCCACATGCACATCAGTCATAATAGTTGCAGGGTTACTGTTAATCAGTACAACCTCCAGGCCTTCTTCCTTCAGAGCACGGCAAGCCTGGGTGCCTGCATAGTCAAACTCTGCTGCCTGACCGATAATAATAGGGCCGGAGCCGATAACGAGAACCTTTTTAACATCTTTAAGTTTCGGCATAATTAACGACCCTCCATCATATCAACAAAATGTTTAAACAAATAATCATGATCACCAGGGCCAGGGCAGGCTTCCGGATGATATTGAACGGTGAATGTAGGATGCTTGGTGTATTCCAGGCCTTCGATAGTACCGTCGTTCATGGAAATGTGACTGATGTTGATGCCCTTGCCTTCCAGAGATTTTTCATCTACAGCATAACCGTGGTTTTGGGCGCTGATGTAGATGCGGCCGGTTGTCAGGTATTTTACCGGTTGGTTGATACCGCGATGGCCGAATTTCATTTTATAGGTATCAGCACCGTTAGCCAAAGCCATGAGCTGATGACCGAGGCAGATACCGAAAATCGGTTTCTTGCCGATTAATTTCTTAATGTTTTCAATAACCTCTGGCAAATCCTTCGGGTCGCCGGGGCCGTTGGACAGGAAGATACCGTCCGGATCGCATGCCAGTACCTCTTCTGCGGTAGCGGAAGCAGGGAATACTGTCAGGCGGCAGCCAAAAGCTTCAATGGATTTCAGGATATTGCGTTTAATACCGAAGTCCATAACAGCTACATGCAGCTTGCCATCACCCATGGTGTAAACCTCTGGAGTGGTAACCTCCTCAACCTGGTTGTGTACTGCCGGTAAAGCCAGCAGCTTCTGTACTTCCTCCTCAGGCATTTCTGCCGGTACAATTACGCCCTGCAGTACGCCGTGATTACGGATTTTACGGGTGATAGCACGTGTATCTACACCTGCTAAGGTCGGGATATCCTGTTCAATCAGAAAGTCCTCCAGGCTCTGCTCATTGCGCCAGTTGCTGGGGCAATCGCACAGCTCGCCGATAACGAAGCCTTGGAAGAAGCATTTCTTGCCTTGGTTAAACAGCGGGTTGCAGCCATAGTTGCCTACCAGCGGATAGGTCATTACTACAATCTGACCGCAGAAGGATGGGTCGGTCAAGGTCTCCTGGTAACCGCTCATGCCGGTGGTGAATACAACCTCACCTACAGCATTGCGTTTGCCGCCATACAGAGTGCCTTCAAAAACGCTGCCGTCTTCTAAAACTAATTTTCCTTTTCTTACTTTTTCGTGCATACTACACCATCCCTCATTACAAAATTACCGTGCAGCATAGTGGCAACAGCCTTGCCGGTGCAAGCCTTGCCTTCGTACGGGGTGAATTTGCCGCGGGTATAGAATTTGGAGCTGTCAACAGTCCATTTTTTATTCAGGTCCATAATAGTGATATCAGCAACGCTGCCTTCTTTCAGAGTACCGCCAGCCAGCTTGAACAGCTTAGCAGGCTCGCAGCTCATTTTGCTGATAATAGTATTCAAATCAAATACATGGGTGTGATATAAGTCAGTCAGCATTACTGCCAAAGAGGTTTCCAGACCGCAGAAGCCGTTCGGAGCATAACGGAATTCAACATCCTTTTCTTCCGGTGCGTGCGGAGAGTGGTCGGTAACGATTGCGTCAACAGTGCCGTCCAGAACAGCCTCACGCATAGCCTGTACATGGTCTGCACTGCGCAGCGGCGGGTTAACGCGGGTTGCGGAATTGTAATCTGCGCAAGCCTCATCAGTCAGAGTCAGATGATGTACGGTTACTTCGCTGGTAACATTTACGCCGCGTTTTTTAGCCTGGCGGATGATATCGATAGCACCCTTGGAGGCAACGTGGCAGATATGTACATGTGCGCCGGTGTATTCAGCGATGATGCAGTCACGTGCAACAGCGATATCCTCACTGATTGCCGGTACTCCCGGTACGCCGATACGTGCGGAAACAGCGCCTTCATGCATGTATCCTTCGGAATCCAGCTCAGGATCAATCGCATGGCACAGCAAAGGCTTGTCAAAAGCAGTTACATATTTGGCAGCCAGCACCATCAGGCGGGAGCTCTTTACATAGTGGCCGTCATCGGAGAAGCCCATAGCGCCTTTTTCTGCCATATCGCCCATCTCTGCCAGCTCTTCGCCCTTTTCGCCCTTGCTGATTGCGCCGATAACTTCAACGTTAGCGTAGCTTTCCTCGCGAGCGCGTTCTTTAATACCGCTTACTACGATGGAGGTATCAACAACAGGCTTGGTATTCGGCATGCAGGCAACGGTGGTTACACCGCCGGCAGCAGCAGCCTTGGTACCGCTGATAATATCTTCCTTAGCTTCCAGGCCAGGCTCACGCATATGAGTGTGTACGTCAATCAGACCAGGAGTTACTACGAGGCCGGTTGCATCAAAAACCTCGTCAGCTGCTTCGGCAATATCCTTGCCCAAAGCTTTAATTTTGCCATCCTCAACGAGGATATCCATTACAGCATCTAATTTTTGGCTGGGGTCTACTACCCTGCCGTTTTTAATCAATGTTTTCAATGTGTTTACCTCCTGTCAAAGTCAAGAATAAGAGTGCCATACGTACAGCTACGCCGTTTTGTACCTCAGTACGGATTGCGGCGTTATCGCAGTAACCAACCTCCCAGGAGATTTCCAGACCACGGTTCATCGGGCCGGGATGCAGCACGGTTACGTCAGGCTTAGCCAGCTTCAGGCGGTTTTCGTTAATGCCGAAGATACGTGCATATTCACGCGGAGACGGGAACAGGCCCTTTTGCTGACGCTCCAGCTGAATACGCAGAATATCGATTACGTCAGCGCCTTCGATTGCTTCTTCAACGCGTTTGTGTACGGTAACGCCCAGAGAAGCGATGTCGTACGGCAGCAGAGTCATAGGACCTGCAACGTGTACCTCAGCGCCCATTTTGGTCCAGGCAGCAATATTGGTGCGGGCAACACGGCTGTAGAGAATATCGCCGATAATTGCCATTTTCAAGCCCTTCAGGTTTTTGCCCTGCTCACGGATAGTAAACATATCCAAGAAGCCTTGAGAAGGATGTGCGTGCGCGCCATCGCCGGCGTTGATGATTACAGGGTCTGCAACCTTAGCAGCATATGCTGCAGCGCCTTCAATGGGGTGACGCATAACAATCGCATCACAAGCCATGGATTGTACAGTCAGGATGGTGTCGCGCAGGCATTCACCTTTGACAACACTGGAAGAGGATGTAGTGATGTTTACTACATCAGCACCCAGATATTTGCCTGCCAGCTCGAAGGATGTACGGGTACGTGTACTGGGCTCATAGAACAGATTGATGATAGATTTACCGCGCAGTGAGGGCACCTTTTTGATATCCCTCTTCATAATCTTCTTCATTTCCTCAGCTGTTTTCAAAACCAGCTCGATTTCCTCAACGCTGAGGCTTTCCAGATCCAGTATATCTCTGCCACCCAGAGATACATTTGATTTAGCCATTAGCTTTACCTCCTGTTTTTTATAATAAAATTGCATAATAAAAGGCCTTCTCATCCCATGATGGTGCAAAAAGGCCTTAGGTTTCATAATAACTTATACCTTGCAGTCTCACAGGACCAATTTAAAGGTGCAAATTGATTGTATATATTTTACACCTTAATGAAGAATACGTCAAATATTTCGAGGTAAAATCTTGGCAGGAATTTTTTACTTATAGTATAATAAAGAAGATTAAAAATTAGCGAGGTACTTATGCGAAACACCATTATAGATAATCTACGTGGCATCTGCATGCTTGGCGTCATCGGTATTCATATCGGCAGCCTGGCACTTGCCCCCAACAACTTTACTCTTTACTTATTACTGGAGATTTTAAGCCGTTACAGTGTCCCCTCCTTTTTCTTTATCTCCGGCTACGGTCTGGCCTGTACGGATAAAGGCCTGTTAAGCGGCAGCCGGCTGAACTATATCGACTTTATGAAGAAGCGTCTGCGGGGAGCAGGCCTGCCTTACGTCAGCTGGTCGCTTTTTTACATGCTCTACTTCTGGCTGATTCTGCCACCGGGCTTCGTCAGCTGGAATCCGCTGCATGTGGCCTATGTTTTATTCTTCGGCCTTGGCTGCTACCATTTGTATTTTATGGTCATTCTGCTGTGGTTTTATGCAAGCTATCCGCTCTGGCGCCGGCTTCTGCGTATAATTATACATCAAAACATACCGTTTATGCTAGTGCTTTTATTCATTTTCCAGCTTGCTTTCAACTGGTGGACAACGCATCCAGGCTTGAACACAGCGGGTTGGAGCGTCTTGGCTAAAAATTTCTTTGATTATCGCCTCAACTATCTTCCCTTGCATTATTTACTTATTTTTATAAGCGGCGGCCTGGCAGCCTGCTATTGGGAAAAATTCATCGCCCTCCTGCGCAGATACAGCGCCATGGTATGCATAATTTTTGCTGCAAGCGTGGCCTGGGACGTACAAAGCTGTTACGAAGCAGTTACTGACAAAGGCTACACGCTGATTGATCTGGCCAATACCTATCACCAGCTCAGCCCGCAAGGACTCTGCTACACCGTAGGCTCGCTGCTCTTCTTCTGCCTGGCACTGGATTGGCTGGAGCGCAAGGCGCAAAGCGAAGGCTCCCTCGCGAAGCCTTTCTATAAAGCCATCAGCATCCTTTCCGCTTATTCTATGCTCATCTACTTTGTGCATCCGTTGCTTTTGGACTGGCTCAGCAGCGCCTATAACCATTTCGGCATCATCATGACCGTCAAAAAGGTAGCCCTTTCCTACATATTGCTTGTGCTCGGCTCGCTGGCCCTCAGCATTCTGCTGACAAAGGCATTTGAAAAATGCAGTACGGCAAAGCTGCTGTTTACAGGCAAACGGTGAATTCAATACAAAGCAAAAAGACGTTGCGTACTTTTTCAAGCACACAACGTCTTATTTTTTATTCTATTAAATCAGAGCTGAGCCTTCATTAATTTCTTATAAACCTCTACGCCCGGCTGGTCAAATGCATCCACATCCGCCAGCTCGCCCTCATAGGCAATCGTCAGCATCAAAAAGTACATCAGCTGACCAAGATAATACTCATTCAGCTTCGGCAGCGTAAAGCGCGCATTGTAACGCTTATCACCCGTCAGCGCCGCTTCATTGGCATTCAGCGCCGCCTTAAGAGCCTTCGCCATATCCATGCCCTCGTACTTATCGAAGAACGGTACATCAGCAAAGGGATTATGCAAAATCGCCTCTTCCTCGGGGTTCGCAACCTCTAGGAACTGCACCACCTTATTCAGACGGCCGTCCTGATGCTGCTGCGTCTGTGCATGCATATCCGTCGTACCGACAGCAACAATCGGCGTTCTGCCGTAGTAAACAGTTTCACCCTCACGGTTGCAACGCTTGCCCAACGATTCCGCCAGCAGCTGCACATACCATTCGCTCAAGGATTTCAGGCGCATACTGTACGGCATGAACACTTCAATATCACGTCCGCGCTCATAGGCCATGAATTTCAGCAAAGCGTTGAGCAGCGCAGGATTCTCCGCAAGCTCTGCCTGTTGGCAATAAATATCCATATCACGCGCACCGCGCAAAAACTCCTCAATATCACCGCCAAGAGCGGCCATCGTTACGAGTCCCGGGTCAGTCATAATGCAGAAGCGTCCGCCAATGCCCTCCTTGATGTCAAAGCACTCCCAGCCAAATTTTTCCGCCAGCTGCAAAAGCGGCGCATTTTCCACCGGAGCCTTTAAATCAGTAACTACCGTGCAGTCAAGGTCGATATCTGCGTTTTGAGACAGATTAGCATAGAAATACGTAAAGGCAGAAATTGTTTCCAGCGTAGTACCGGATTTAGAAATTGGCACCAGCATAATCTTTAGCTTCTTGCCTTCTTGCGCACTTACTCCAGCCATACGGCGCATCTTGAACAGCAGTGAATTGCAGTCCACCGGGTCAAGATTGTTGCCGGAAAAATAAATGCAGGGCTGGCCTTGGCGCAGTGTTGCACTGGTATTCCAATGATAACCGCCAAAGGCATCAAACAGCACCTTGTTGCCCAAGTAGGAGCCGCCAACGCCCAAAAAGATTACGACATCTTTACTGCGCAGATGCTTGCTGTAGCGCATCAGCTTGATAATCGACTGCTCCGTATTGGGATTACCGTTGGCAATATACGGCATGCGTGGAAAATAAACATGCTCAGGCGTGCCGTCCTTAGATAAATGCTTCTTGGCAAAGCCGCTGCGGCGCAGCTCGCACACAGCCTTATCTGCTGCCGCTCCCTGCTGCACGAGTGCCTGCTCCACTTCCTGCGCTTGCAGTCTGCCCGCTCCAACCATATTGCTGAAGTCAAAAACAATACCACTGGGCATAACAATTTTATATTCCAAAATATACACTCCCAAATATTAGTTGTACCTATAATATGCTATTGTACATAAGTTATTATAACATATTCATATAGCAAGTTCCATAGACTATAAGAGCAAGTAATATTTTATTGCAAACAAGACTGAAGCTTTATTTTACCTCTACCAGCTCAATATGGAAGTTCAGTTCCTTGCCGGCCATTTCATGGTTAGCGTCAAAGGTAATGTTGGTATCGTCCTTTTCGGTTACAAGTACAGGTACCGGCTGACCGAATTGGTTCTGCAGGTAAACTCTCTGGCCAACGGTCAGGTTTTCGGAACCAGGCAGCTGGGCAATCGGCATGGTGAAGATAGCCTTCGGATCAGCTTCGCCGTATGCTTCTGCCGGCAGCAGATGGATGTCAACCTCAGCGCCGACCTCCAGGTCTGCAACAGCTGCATCAAAGCCTTTAATCATCTGGCCTGCGCCGCAAACAAATTCCAGCGGCTCGCCGCGGTCATAAGAAGAATCAAATTGCTTGCCGTCATTAAAGGTACCTTTATAGTGTACGCGACAGGTTTTTCCTACATTACGTCCGGTTAATTCATTGCTCATTATTAAATCACCTCATAAAAATATTTGATATAAAGCCGTTATAAGCGTATATCAGTTACAGTTATGTATATTATACTATATATCGCTGTTTATTTCACCTCAAAAAAACGGCAGCCGGTTAAATGCCGACTGCCATCATATTTCAGGCTCTGCACATCAGCCCTTTTATTCACCTTCCTGCAGAAAGATACTGCCTCATCAGACCCTTAAAGCCCTGCTTTTTGAAGTCCTTCAACGGCAAAAATTCAATTTCAACACTGTTATTAGCATATTCAGACCTCATTTCATTGAATTCTTCCACAGTCATATCTGTTTCCTGCGAAGCATCTGCCTCACTTCTGCAGGTCATATTGCGGTAAACGCCAAGGCCGTCATCCTTCGGCCAGGTAAAATAAAGCTCATAGCATCCAAGGCTGCCGTCAGGCTGCAAATGCTCAACAGCAAGCACCTGAGGCGAAATGCCGGTGCCGCCTCGTGTCACCAGGTTGTCATTTGCCATAAGCTGCAGGCTGCTGCGGCTCCAGCCCTCCGCAACGTATTTCACGCTGCCGTTCGCAAAGGTGTAAATCGCATAAATCTCCTTACCGTAATGCCCCACGCCGCGTTTTTGGCTAATCCAACCGATAAGCAGCTCCGGAACACCGTCGCCGCTGATATCCTGCAGCGTGTAGCCAAGCTGCTGCAGGGCCGCCTCCCGCTTGGCGAAATCCCGCACCTCGCAGATGCCTGTTCTTCCCTGCTCCGGCAGGTTATCACTCGTACCGTCAGCAATAAATTCAAAAACGCTGTCTACAACCTTTGCATATTCCTGCTCATAGGCCGGCGCTACTTTAGCAGCGGCCTCCGCCTTAGGCAAATTCATCTGCGGTAATACGGCATTTTGCTCTGTGCCGTAACCGGCAAACGCCACCAGAAGCATTGCCAGCCACATGCTCTTAAACAGCTTCCGCTTCATTACGCCACCTCCTGTCAAAAGATGTTTTAGCAAAAATTGCTTTGTCCTTCACTTTGCTTAATGAACGTCATGCTCGCAGTAAATAATTTCCGAAATCACATCTTTAGAATCCAATTTCACATAAAAGCTCTTGTGCAGGAATTTTTGCCCTCTTGCGTTATAGGCATATTTCAACCAGCCGATCATATAATGCGTATCAGAACGGCCTCCGCCCATATAATCATCCTCCCAGCCGTTCATTTTCAGGTAACCGTCCAAACGAATCTGGCTGTCAGTATTAAGCAGCTGGCCGACAGCATAGCCTGCCATCATGCCATGAAGCTTATTGATTTTCACCTCACTAACTCTGTTTTTTGCTGAATCTATATAGAACAGACGCGGTCCGACCTGCAGCTTCTTATCGGCATAGGAGATAGTATCATCCGTATTCTGCTCCACAGGACCCGGGTAATAAGCATCTGAAGCAAAAATTTCCGGATCCATAATCCAATCTGCTTCCAAGGCAGCATTAAAGCGTCCTGCTGCGCTGGCAGCTTGCGGTGTTGTATCAAGATATTTGCTTGCCATAAAACCAACATGGCCTTTTTCAGTAGTACCAAGAAGCCATTTGTATTCACTGTTTACTACGTCCACAACTCTGCTTACATAAAATTTATCTCCTCTTTGCAGCATGGTGATAACAGCGCAGTCAGTATTAGGCTGTGTTCTGACATTAACATCAGTTGCGTTGCAATATACCTCCAGCGGCCAGCCGGGATAAGACCTGAGCTCGTTGGCTAAATAATCTGTGTTAACTTCAGCAAAGGCAGTGTTGGCAAATATTGCCAGTCCAAACGCTGCGCTTAAGAATAATTTCTTTTGCATATTAATCACTCCTCTTTCTGTCGTCTGTGCTCCCGGCTGTTGTTTTCTGATTATATTGTAGCGTGAAAATAAAGTAAAGATCCACCCGCCTAGCGGGTGGCTTTTATTTTTC
>UMIM01023390.1_pt1 | contig 14519 bp, 8 predicted proteins | sample 1965831 | NCBI WGS metagenome assembly UMIM01 (sample SAMEA4836125, study PRJEB28245) | human gut metagenome | biome: gut microbiome; material: fecal sample | place: Denmark | collected 2008 | reverse complement strand
TGAGAGTGGAAGGAATATCCTAGCTAAGCATAAGAAAAAGGAATATAAACTTAGAAAATACAGATGGAAAGACTAATTTACATATTTGATTATTTTATATAGCAATCACAACCAAGTATTTAATAACTATATAAATACAATTTGTTCTAATAATTGATAGAATTATACGGCTGGATTAAATAAATAAAATGGAACTATCAAAAGAAAAATATTTAAATGATTCTTATTCAATGCCTTTTGAAGGCGAAGAACATCTTGGAACAGTAGTTGAACTTCCTTTTAGAACTGATGTTTGGAGAAATGACGCTAGATCAGCTCTTTGGGACTTCATGTCTGTAATTCTATCTATAGCTCAATTCGAAAAAGTCTATGTAGTAGCTTCAAAAGAAGCTTTGAACAAAAATGCAGATATATTGTCTCCTTTGTTTTCTAACTTTAATGTTCAAGTCTTACCTATCGAATACGATGATTCTTGGGCTAGAGACAACGCACCAGTCTTCACAAGAAATAAAGAAGGTAAGATTTGTGGGGTGAATTGGGGATTCAATGCTTGGGGTGGAACGTATAATGGTCTTTATGATTCATGGGACAAAGACAATTCGATGGGAACACCTCTTTTAAACTCATTGAATATAGATGAGTTTAAAATCAAGGATTTCATCCTTGAAGGTGGATCAATTCACACAAATGGAAAAGGAACATTAGTGACTACTGAAGAATGTCTCTTGTCCAAAGGAAGAAATCCTAATTTCACCAAAAATCAAATAGAAGACACTTTAAAGAAAGTATTAGGTCAAAAGAAAATAATTTGGCTTCCTTATGGTGTCTATAACGATGAAACATCAGGTCATGTAGACAATATGGCATGTTTCTTAGATGAAACACATGTCTTATTAGCTTCAATCGATGATAAGAACGATCCTATGTATGAAAGATATAAGATTGATTTAGAAGTATTAAAAAATGAAACTACAGCCGATGGAAAGAAAATAGAAGTTATAGAAATGCCTGTTCCTGGGCCTCTATACATGAACAAAGAAGAACAATTGAGTCTAGCAAACGATGACCACGCCATAATAAGAGAACAAGGAAACAGATTAGCTGGATCATATGTCAATTTCTATATGGGAAAAGAGTTTATCATCCTTCCAACATTCAATGATCCAAACGATCAAAAAGCATATGATATATTGAATTCCTTCTATAAGGGAAAGAAGAGAATCATACAAATTCCAGGAAGAGAAATTCTATTGGGTGGTGGAAATATACACTGTATTACAAAGCAAATTCCAATGCCCAATTTAAAGGAGGAAGACTAAAATGAGAAAAGTAAAAGTTGCTGCACTTCAATTCAAATCAACCAATTCATATGATGGAAATATAGAAAAGATAGACAATTTAATAAGACAAGCTAAAGAAGCAGGAGCTGACATCATCCTCCCTAGTGAATTATTTGAAGGAGACTATTTCTGCCAAATAGAAAACTACAAGAATTATCTTTTAGCTGAAGAATATGAAACTTCAAAAACTTTAGCACATTATCAACAATTAGCTAAAGAATTGAACGTAGTCTTACCTATATCATTCTTTGAGAAATGTGGAAATGTCTATTACAATTCCATTTGCATCATCGATGCCGACGGAACAAAACTTGGAGTCTATAGAAAGACTCATATTCCAACCGGTGAATGCTATGAAGAGAAATTTTACTTCACTCCAGGAAACACAGGTTTTAAAGTATTCAAAACAAAGTTTGGAAACATAGGTGTTGCCATTTGCTGGGATCAATGGTTCCCAGAATGTGCAAGAATCATGGCTTTGAAAGGTGCTGAGATGTTGCTTTATCCAACAGCTATAGGATCAGAACCTGTCTTAACAAAAGATTCTAAAGACCACTGGCAACATGTCATGCAAGGTCATGCCGCAGCTAATATCATGCCTGTCATAGCAGCCAATAGAACTGGAGTCGAATCAATTAATAACTCTTCCATGAAATTCTTCGGCTCTTCTTTCATCGCCGACGAATTTGGTAACATTGTCGAATCAAAAGGTAGGGACGATGAAGGTTTCATCATCCATGAATTCGATTTAGATGCCGTTAGAGATAATAGAATAGATTGGGGTGTTTTCAGAGATAGAAGAGTAGAGATGTATAAAGACATCCTCAAGGATGACGATTCAAATGGAAGATAAAAACAATGAGGAAAAGAAAGAAATAAATCAATCAGGATATAAGCACCTCTATTTAAAGATATTCATAGCTTTTCTCTTAGCTATGGCCTCTGCAACTGGATGCTTATTCATCGCATTTGCATATCAAGGTCAAGCGATGATTTTGTTTTGGTCTCTATTCCTTCTTCACATGTTAGAAATAGTATGCACTATATTCTGCTTTGCTGTTTCAAAAGCTGATTGTAATCTTCAAAATAAGAAGATCACACTGACTAGAATTATCTTCATAGTCATGATAGTTCTCCTTTTGGCATTACTGATATTAGAAGCTATAGCATGGTGGACACCTACTAATTCAAATCCGAATTCTTATACAATAAAGTAAATCCTTAGATTTAAAAGACTAGACTATTCAATCGACTTTAAAGATTCCGCCATCGGAATCTTTTTAAGTTTGAAATTCAACAATAGAGATACAACTATAGAAGTTATAAATGCTATTACAAATGAAATGATATATGTAGTCCAGTTGATATGATACAAGAAGGTTAATAGATCAGTTTTGTTTACTGATAAAACTAATACTGCTAATGGAAATCCTAAGGCCAATCCTATTAAAGATCCAATCAATGAGTCTATAGCCAGTTCATATGCCAAGGTCATGCTTATCTCTTTAAAATGGAAGCCTAGAACTTTCATAGTAGCTATATCGCGTTTACGCTGTGCGATATTTAAACTAGTCAAGTTATAAATGACTACAACACATAATAAGATTGCGAATATCTTTACTACATCTGTCATAATGTTGATAGTAGAAAGCAAAGAATCCGCTCTATCTTTAATATCTTTTGCAGTGCTACAAGAAGATACATCATCTAGCTTCATTATTTCTTCTTTAGTTTCTTCAGATTTGGACAAATCTTTCAAGGTTAAATAAAAAGTAGTAGGAGAAAATGTAGTATTAGGATATCCACTAGCTTTATCAAAAACACCTTTTAAAACTGAAGATTCAAAGATATAAGTCAGTTTTCTCTCATATATCTTTCCACTCAATACAATTTTTAAAGTGTCGCCTATTGCGATATTCAATCTTTCAGCAGTTCTTTGATCCATGGTAAGACCACCATCGACATAGTAAGGAACTTTAAAATAATTAGAATTATCTTCGAGAATATTCAATGTTGTTTCTAATGAAGATTCATAAGAAACAGATACAGCTGCTTGAGATACTTTCTCAACCTTCTCTACATTTTCTAAACTTAGAAGATTGTTATAAACATCGTCCGTATTTCCTGAAGGTTTAACACTCATCTCGACATATTCATTCACGTTAAAATCTAGATCAACACCATAGTTCAAAGTATCTGATATTCCAAAGCCGCAAACTAACAAAGCAGTACATCCCGTCATTCCTAGAATAACCATCAAGCTCTTTCCTTTGCTACTCAAAATGTTCCTAATAGACATCTTTAAAACTATGCCAAAGTTATTAACTTTAGTCTTTTTATTAGCTTTTATCTTTTTTTCTTTTATTTCTTTATTTTTCAATCCAAAAATAAATACAAAGAAATCATGAATTGATAAAAGGATCACTCCGACAAATCCTAGATTTTTTCCAAATGACACCGGTCTAAATCCATGCTTTTCTCTAAAAGATTTATACTTAGCATACAAACCTTTATCACTATTATTAGTCTTAGTTCTCAAAGTATCAGCAGGCTTTTCTTTTATAACTGAATAAGAGAGGATAAAAGAACATAAACCCGCAACAATTATCAATGCCAATAGCATGACTATAGACATCCAATAAAAGAAATGTATAGACATAGAAGGCATATCCCATAATAGATTATATTTAATTCCCATGACATTCGGAATTAATAAAGGACCTATTATGAATCCTAGTATTCCTCCAATCGAACATAGAACAACACCAAAGCTAACGAAGTAAGAATATATTTTCTTCTTTGGAACACCGATAGCCTTCATCACTCCTATTTCACTTCTACACTTCAATATCATTTGTGAAATAGTAGTTAGGATAATCAATAATGAAACTAAAAAGAAAATGATAGGGAAGACGAATGTCAACTGCATAGCTTGAGTCACGTCCTGATTTAAAGCTTGATACGACGGAAGAGATGAACTTTTATAAGCTAAAATAAAATTGGATTTGCCAGTAAAGTATTCATTTATGCTAGAGACAGCTGTGTCAGGATCATCTGTCTTTATCAATATTTGATTAGTGCTGCTCTGCATCAAACTAGTTAAATTTACCAATGAATCATCGCTAGCGTTTAAATTCAACAATCTCAATGCTAAATCCAACACATTGTTGTTATAGTTCATTTTTAAAAGATTATAAAGACAAGTAGCAAAACTATTATTTGTGACTGAAACTATAGAATTAGAAAATGAGGAATTTTGAACACCTTCAGGATGATACATCGATCCTGTTATGTTCATATCAAATGTTATTTCATCGTCATAAACTATATTCTTGCCACCATTCAAGACAAATCGATCCAGCAAAGATTTTATAAAAGATGAGTATTGACTATTTATTGTTGAGATCATCATTTTCAAAGGATTAGTCATAGTGAAAGAAACCTTATCGCCGATAGATAATTCTTTATCCTTCATAAAAGAATTCATCATCAAACATCCTTCTTCTCCTTCTTTTATCAAAGGATGGGACAATTTTGGAGATGCTTCGGTAGAAACGAAATAAACATTGCTGTTCTTTACGTTTGCAGTTAAATAAATTCTCTCTTCAATGAGATCTATGTTATAGAGAGTACGCATAGCAGTTCTATCATCGTCAGTTAAGCCTGTAGTGGTCACATACACATCTGCTAGATTTGTCTTCTCATACAAATTGTTTTGTCTTTCTAATATATTATTTGCATTAGAAGTCAATCCAGCAAAAAGGCAGAGAGACAAAAAAGAAATGGCAATGATAGAAATCAATTGCTTTATATTCTTTCTCATCGATCTCATCAAAGATTTGAAAAGAATATTGAATGTGGATGATTTGTTCTTGCTCTTTACCATACAATATCCTCTATGGATTCTTTACGTGGAAAATGAGAATCTTCCTCTATTTGACCATCACTGACTCTAATCAAATGAGTCGCTATTTTAGCTAAAGACGAATTATGTGTAACGATTATGACCGTAGTATTAAATTTAGACGATAAGGAATAAAGCAGTTCTATAATCTTGCTTCCTGTCTTGCTATCCAAAGCTCCAGTAGGCTCGTCACAAAGCAATAATTTTGGATTCTTCACTACTGCTCTAGCTATAGAGACGCGTTGCTGCTCACCACCTGACAATTGAGAAGGATAGTTATTTGCTCTATTCTCTAATCCGACATCTTTCAATATCTCTTTAGGATCAAAAGGTTTCTTCACTATAGAAGCAGCTAAAGCAATATTTTCATAGGCAGTAAGGTTTTCCATCAAATTATAGAATTGAAAAACAAATCCGATATCGTTTCTTCTAAAGTCTTCCAATTGACGGCTGTTGAATTTAGATACATCTCTTCCAGCTAGAAAATAATTTCCAGCAGAAGCATTATCCATTCCACCCAGCAGATTTAAAAGTGTTGTCTTTCCTGCTCCACTAGCTCCTAAGATGACGACAAATTCACCTTTTTCGATTGAAAAAGAAACACCTTTTAATGCATGGACAAGGGTTTCACCCTTGCCATAGTCTTTCGTCAATGCTCTTCCTTCTATAAATGCCATAATCGATATCCCTTACATATTAAAATAATTTTATCAAGACTTAACACAAAGTAAACAAGAAATCATTGTTGCATGTTTAAGGTTTTGTATCATACAATCTAGCAATATTCATTTTAATAAAACTCAAATTAAGAAACTATTTTTATCATTAGTAAGGTAGTTTCATTATGAACCAAAACAATACTATATATTTTTTACTATCTTTAATATAAAAAATCTTATAAAATATGAATAAGTTATGGAAGGAAAGGAGATATCAAGATATGGGAAAAAGAGAATTAGATACTGAAGAAGCCTTATTTGATAGTAAAGCTCAGAAAGACTTTATCAAAAATGAGATCGGCGATTTATCAAGTGCTAGAATCACTCAATGGGGATTCGGTGTAGTAGCTCTTGTTGGAATAGCCTTATTCATAGGATTCATATTCTTACCTTATGTAACTATTCGTAACAATACTGCTGCTGGAGAAATGAGTCTAAAGTTTTATACTTTAGCCTTTGGAACCTACAAGGAGATTACTAGCAGGCACTCGGGTCAATTCAATGTGTTCTTTATAGCTGAATTTGTCTTATTCATCATTGCTGCTATGCTTCCTTTATTCTCGAAAAGACATGAGAAAGCATTGGTTGTCACATCGACAGTGATTCTCTCTATAGTTGGATTGTTTATGATGCTTAACTTCTCCAACTACTTGCTCAAGTATTCATTCACTAGAACTTATCGTAATGAAGTCTTATTTAAACTTGAAACAACAAATGCTAAAGGATATGTCTCTGTGTTGAAGGTCGGATATTATTTGTTACCCGCTGTTGCATTCTTGACAATATTAGCTCAGTGGTTGACATATGGATATACTAAGAAGGTTGCTATAAAGAGACTGTACAACAACGCTAAGTTCGGAAAGAAACTTCTCAACTACTAATCCATAAAGAAGTCATCTGACGCTCTTCTATCTTTGAAGGGCGTTTTTGTTTAAAAGGAGGAAATTAAATATGGAAAATAGTCATCCTATATTAGATTTAACAAACGAAGCCATAGCAAGATTATCTACATTTTTTTCAAGATTGAAAACAAATGGTAAATCTTGGCTTTCCTCCTTTGTCAAAAGAAACAAAGATAACCTAATAACTTTAGCCTGGCTGACAATAGTAGCGATTCTCATATTTGGATATACATTGATTTGCTATAACTTCACTATTCCTCTTTCCGGAGATGGATATCTTCAATCCCAAACTATGCCTTATCAAATGTACGATCAATGGCATAGATTCTTCAATACCGGACATTTCAGTCTATGGGATTCTTCTACTGGATTAGGTGTCAACACCATCGGTGCTGACAGCTTCTATGGTTTGTTCTCACCATTTACTTTGATAACATTGATATTCCCACGTTCATGGATTCCACAAGAGATAGCAATTTTATACATAGTTAAAATAGTTTTAGGTGGATTCTTTTTCTATTTATATCTTAGAATGTTTAATATTTCTGTAGGAAGTAGAAGAATTGGGGGAGTTGCTTTTGCTTTTTGTGGGTGGGTGACTTACTATCTTTGGTTTGCTTTCTATCTAGATGCTTTTGCTTTCTTTCCTCTTGTCCTTTATGGAATTGAAAAAGTAATACAAGAAAGAGATCCCAGACTTTTAATAATAGCTTTCTTCTTAGTCGGATTGAGCAACTACTTCTTCTTAGCTGTGTTTATGATTGGATCATGTCTCTATTCTATATTTAGATATATTCAATGTTGGAAGCAAATGAAGACTAGTGAAACTAGATGGGCTGTATTTGGAATGGGTGTCACTTGCTTCTTGTTAGGAATATTATTGAGTGCATTTGTTTTGCTTCCTAGTATTATGAATGTCAAGTCCATGCCTAGAATCAATGAATCATCTTATTTAGATGATTTGATAAATGCATTCAAATCTAATGATTTGAATAAAATATTTAAAGTCTTATTCCAATTTGATTATTCCAGTGAATATATATCCTATAGAAAGATTTATCCTTTAAATAGCTTAGTTTTCATGAACTTGGCCTCCTTTTCAAATAACCTTCTACAAGTCAGCTACTACGACAATCTCTCCGGATCATCATATATATTTGTACCTTTGCTATTAATGACTTTTGTCGGATATTTATACGCTTTTAAAAAGAGAAGAATAGGCACAATAATCGGTGGATTTTTCACCATATTCTTCATGTCAGTTCCTTTCTTCTATTACTTGTTTAGTGCCTTCACAGTCGGATATGCTAGATTCTACTTACTTCCTATATCGTGGATGATTGCATTTGCTTGTAAAACAATAGATGAAAGACGTGAAATATCCAGAGGATATCTAGACGCTTCGATGGCGATACTAGTAATCCTTCAAATAACAGCTTATGTATTATCCATTTGGGCTATAAACAACCAATATGTTTTATATAAAGATGGATATCCTTTTGCTGATGAAACATGGTGGGAAAGATTGTTAATTCTCCCATTCCAATTTGGAATAGACATCGTAGGATACGTAGTGATGCGTCATTTCTTCCACGGAAAGAAATTTAACAAAGCTACATTGTTATTAGTCTCTATAGAAGCTATTGCGATGGGCAACACAGTCATCCTAAACCATGGATTCGGCAATATATCTAATCTTGAATATTCAAATGGCCAAGGTAATAGAATTGTATCCAATGAAACAAATTTAATAAGCAAATTAAAAGAATACGATTCCTCTATATATCGTGTTTTCAACAGCACTGTGGATAGAAACAACACCAATTTAGGATTGGTAGTCGGTCACGATTCATTATCAGCATTCAATTCTAACTACGCCTTCAATGCTCAAGACTTTATAGACTGGAGCAACCTAGGATACACCAGTGGAAACTGGTCTATGGGTGAACACAATAGAAGATCTAATGTTGAAACATTCTTAGGTGTCAAATACTATATGGTTCGTCACGGAAATGAAGATGGCACTAAGAAAGACAATAATATTCCTTGGGGATATGTAAATATACAAGATATTAACCCTAACACTGTAGATGAAGCTATAAGAACATCACTCGTTGCTTTACAAGACTCATTGAAAGCTCAGCAAAGCGATGGAACACTAGCTAGAGACATTTATTTAAACAACGACTATATCAACTTAGGATTTGCTTTCGACACTGTCTTAAACAGCTCTGCTATGTATGAATATAACAATACAGACGCCAATGAATATGCATATCTAAGATATGCAATCATGGATGAAGATGATTTAAAAGATGAGAACTTGGTAGCTGATTTAAACAAACATTTGATTTCAATATCTAAAACAAATAGTTCTTCTAGTTTCCAAACTTCCACAACTTTAAAGATGACATTTACTCCTACAACCTATGGATACAGTGGAAATATCAAATACTTCAATAACGATTATGATGTCGAATTCATAAAGAAAGATGATAAGTATGTAAATGATAAATACAATCTATCATTCACTATTAGAGATTCTCACCACATCGTATTCAACGGATTCAACCTTACTGACAAAGCTATTGTTTATACTAACTCCAACAACGTGTTGACTGCTTCTACCAATACCAGCATGTTACAAAGACTCGGAAACTTGTCTTATACAGTTTATGCTTCTAATTGGGACGAAAATGGAAATTATATAACCGGATTAGATCCTAACGACACTACTAAAATCGATCACTATATCTATCCCGCTGATACAAAGATAGATATGGATAACTTAAAAGGAAATTCCTTAAAAGGATTGAAATACTATACAAAAGTAGTCATAGAAAAGAAGGATGGAAGCTTATTCGCACCTCAAGCAAGTGAAGATAATCCTGTTTACCTATCCACTAACACACCAGATCATTATGAATGGCATTTCGTAGATGAAGACGGAAATGATGTTACCAGTGGAGAAGAATGCTATTCTAAATATCAGAAAGCTCATGGTTTCTATGTAAGAAAACCTGTGAAGAGAATTATTGGTTACTTGTTTGAGAACAAGGATGACAACACCTCTATATCTAAACCTTATATATATCAATCCAGTTATGCCGATTACAAACTCGCTATAGATAAACTAAAAGCTGAGCCTATAAATGTCGAATATAGAAGAGGCGATAGAGTTAGATTCACAACCAACTATTCAAAAGGAAAAGTTGTTGTTTTAAATATTCCTAGAGAGAATGGATGGACATTGAAGAAATGGGATTATCCAACCGATAGCAATTCAAAGACTAGCGATGATTCCGAGAATAAAAAAGAAAAGGGCTGGCAGACTGTAACAACCTATAAAACTCAAGGTGGATTCGTCGGATTTATAGCCGATAAAGGTGAAACTTTATATCAATTAGATTTTGAAACACCAGGATTGTCTATAGGATCTAAAGCCACTATGATTGGAATAGTCTTTACATGTTTCTTCTATGTTTGCTATAACGGAAGAGGATTAGATAAATTGATGGATGAAGAGAGAAGATTGAGGCAAACCACATATGAAAAGAACTGAAGTATTTAAAACTATGACTGTGAAAAAACAAATGTCTAGTTTTTATAGAGATGGAATATTGTTAATTCTATGTATCATCGCAATGATTCTCGGCTATTTCTTTCAAAAAGAAATAGGATTAGGATTATTTATTACAACATCTGTTCTATCTTGTCTTTTTCTGATATTAACAGTAATCGCAATTTCACCAGTTATAAAAGAATTGTCTATTTCTAAAACATATTCAATCTATACTGGAAGAGTTGTAGAAGTACACGAAAACAACATGCTTAAATCTGTATATTTGACTATCGAATATGAGTCTCCATTAGTCACAAGAAAAGATACTCATGCTTGTTTCTATCCTGTGGATGGAAAAATATTGTTTGGAAAGAAAATAAGAATAGGCGTAAGCCAGAAATCAAATAAAGTAATCGTGTTACCTTAAGGATTTATTGCTGTTGTTTAATCTCGCTATCTCTTCTTTATAGCTTCTTTCATTTTGCTCATCTACTCCTTGAGCTAAATAGAATTCACGTTTACTATAAGTGAAGTCGATATCAGCAAAACAATATGTGTAGAAATAAATGGCCAGTGCCATAAAATAAAGAGTTACTATTCCAAAATTGGAAGCTATAAATCCAAATGTAACTCCTAAGCCGTAATTGTTATAACCCGAATATTTTCCTAAGTATCTTTTTTCATCGATGCTAGTATTTTTAGCATCAATAGTCTCTTCTTTATAGTCCTGACATTCAAATAGAATTGATCCATCTACGTTTTCTACTTTTACAACTCTATTTATATTGACTGCATCAAATTCAGGTGTGTAATATGCGATGATGTCTCCTTCTTTTATCGATGAGAAATCATCTCTTTTAAAGCCGACCAATGAATTCTTTTTAATCGATACTTCTTTAGTCGAATCATCCAAACCATCTGTTTTCAAAACTCTATATTCAATGTTGTTTAAGGTAAATGGTCTCTCATTTATTTTGTAATAAACTCCAGCTGTAGCTGAAATTGAGCAAACAGCTATTAATACAGCACAAATTCCAACTCCGAACATACTCCATCCAGATATTTTGCCTCTTGTTTTAGATAAAGTAGAAACTAAAGATTGACTTTCATCGAGCTTACCAGAATTGTTTTTAGCAGCTATCAAAGTTGGAGAATTAGCTAAGGTATAAAGTGGAACTGATGAATTCTTTTTGCTTATCTGCCATTTATCATAAAAGAATTGTCTATATTTTTTTCTGAGATTCTTTAGAATTTCTTCATCACCCAATCCATTCTTCAAGATTTTCTTTCTCTTTATGAAATTCAAATAAAGTAATCCGAAAAATAATACTGCAAATATGATGATAATCCAAAGACTTGTCAGCAGTGAAATCTCATATAGTTCCATCAGTTAGACCTCGTTTGTTAACGCCTATTATAACCAAAAATAAAAAAATCCAAAATTCTTTTGCCTTATAATCTCAATACCTTTTTATATAAACTTTCTAATAATAGTTATATGCTTTATACTCTTTCTTGCTAGTCTTAAGGACTCGTTTTTATTTGAGTGCCATTTATTTTATATCGACTGGAGGTAAAAAATGGGTTTCCTCGAAAAATTATTTAGAATCGACGCACGTGCATACGCCAAAATTAGAAAAAAAGCACGCCCTACTTTTGATTATGAAGATGAATTCAAGAAAATGACAGATGCTAAGCTTAAGGAAGAGACTCCTAAGCTCAAACAAATGCTCGCAAACGGAGCTTCTGTCGACGACATTCTTCCTGAAGCTTTTGCTGCTGCTAGAGAAGCTGCAAGACGTACTATCGGTCAATATCCTTACCCTGTTCAGGTTTTCGGTGCTACTGTCTTAAACGAAGGCGATGTAGCTGAAATGAAGACAGGTGAAGGTAAAACACTTACTGCTACCATGGCTGTTTATTTGAACGCCTTGGAAGGAAAAGGAACTCACGTAGTCACAGTCAACCAATACTTGGCAAGCCGTGATGCTGATTGGATGGGTCAGATTTATCGTTTCATGGGTCTTTCTGTTGGAATCAACTCCCGTGAAAAGAACACCCAAGAGAAGCAAAACGCCTATAAATGTGATATCACCTACTCAACCAACGATGAATTAGGATTCGATTACCTTCGTGATAATATGGCTACTTCTCCTGCAAATCGTGTTCTTCGTAGAAACGGATTGCACTATGCCATCGTCGATGAAGCCGACTCAATCTTAGTCGATGAATCAAGAACTCCTTTGATCATATCTGGTGGAAGCGGAGTTTCAGCTTCTTCATATGAAGCAGCTGATAGAGTTGTCAAATCTTTGAGAAAAGATGAAGATTTCACAATCGATATCAAAAAGAAAGTTGCTACTTTGACAGATGAAGGTATCAACAAGATTCAAGCCGCTTTTGGAATTCAAAATCTTTTCTCTCCAAAATATGCTGATCTTTACCACCGTATTCAACAGGCCTTGAAAGCAAACTTCATCTTTGCCCGTGATACTGAATACATGGTCGCTGACAACGAAATTCTCTTAATCGATTCCTTCACTGGACGTGTCATGAAAGGTCGTGAATATTCAGATGGACTTCAACAAGCTTTGCAAGCAAAGGAGCATGTTGAAATCAAACCTGAGACTATCACCGTTGCTACAATCACTTATCAGAACTTCTTCCGTCTTTATGACAAGCTTTCTGGAATGACCGGAACCGCTAAGACTGAAGAGGAAGAATTCCGTAAGATTTACAACATGCGTGTCGTCCCTATTCCAACAAATAGACCTATCGCTCGTTTCGACGATATCGATTCCGTTTACGGAACAGAGGATGCCAAATATGCTGCTTTAATAGCTGATGTCAAAGATAGACATGCTCATGGGCAGCCTATCTTGATTGGTACTACTTCAGTTGAGAAATCAGAAATCGTCGATGAATTATTGACCAAGGCTAATATTCCTCATGATGTTTTGAATGCTAAGAACCATGCAAGAGAAGCAGGAATCATCGCCCAAGCCGGACAAAAAGGTGCCGTCACCATCGCCACTAACATGGCAGGACGTGGTACGGATATCAAATTGGGAAGAGGTGTTGCAGAACTCGTTGGTGAAGCTGAAGAAAAAGAGCATCACTACAATGGTCTTGCTGTTTTAGGAACTGAAAGAAACGAATCACGTCGTATCGATAACCAGCTCCGTGGACGTTCCGGACGTCAAGGAGACCCTGGATATTCCAAGTTCTATGTCTGTATCAAAGACGAATTGCTCCAACGTTTCAGCTCCGACACTATGCTTTCGGTCTTCCAAAAGATGGGAGATCAGCCTGTAGATTCAAAGATGTTGACCAAGGCTATAACCTCTGCTCAAAAGAAGGTTGAAGGACAAAACTTCGACACTCGTAAGTCTTTGCTCGACTACGATGAAATTCTCCGTCAGCAACGTGAAGTCATGTATGCAAAACGTGATAAGATTTTGTTCTCTGATTCAATCTTCGATACAATCCCCGATTACTTCAACAAAGCTGCTCATTCATTAGTCAGCCAAGCCATGACTGTAATCGATCAAGAGAATGTAATCGATTCTAAGAAGCTTTGTATGTTGGTAGAGGCTCGTGACCTTCCTAAGGGGCAATTCAATGCTGAGCCCTTCCAAGGATTGACTGAAGAAGAAGGAACAGATATTCTCTCTAACTTCTTGTTAAAGCTTTATGGAGAACATAAGAAAGATTGGTCCAAAGAAATGGAAGACTATGCTGAAAAGACCATTGCTTTGACTTGTATCGATAAGTCTTGGACACGTCACATCGACACCATGGCAAAACTTCGTGATGCTATTTGGCTCCGCTCCTACGCTAACTCCGATCCTTTGCAAGCTTATACAAACGAAGGTTATTCTTTGTTCGGAAAAATGCAGGACACAATTGCTGATGAAATCGTATATCGTTTATTAAACGTACAATTCAGATCACAACCTAGCCGTGCACCTTCTACCACAGTCAAAGTAGAAGATAAGCTCAAAGCTATCGAAGCAGAAAAACGTGAACAAATAGCTAAAGAGCAAGAAGCTTTGAAGGAAGAGCAAAGAGCTCAAGCTGAAGCTAACAAGA
>UMIM01029259.1_pt1 | contig 14580 bp, 15 predicted proteins | sample 1965831 | NCBI WGS metagenome assembly UMIM01 (sample SAMEA4836125, study PRJEB28245) | human gut metagenome | biome: gut microbiome; material: fecal sample | place: Denmark | collected 2008 | reverse complement strand
GCCGCTTACATTGTGTAATTGCCGCGCGTCAGCAAAGAGCATGTGATTTTTTCATATTTATTTACTAAAACTTCATCTTTACCGATAAGACTTCCTGGTGGGTCGATTAATTGTCCCTTTATTTCAGGTTTAGCTAAAATTTTTAATTTACCATCTATAAAACGAACATCTTCTATTAAAATAACTGTATCATATGGCTCTGGCACTACACAGCCAGTATTAGCAAAAATATATTCCTTGCCTTCTTGCCAATTTTTAGTATCTGGTATGTCATCTTTAAAATCTGCAAAACAAACACCGATGCCATCCATTTTGCTCACTGGCAATTTAGGTAAAACGATTTTTGCCGTCACATCTTCAGCACTGACTTTATCTACAGCATTATATAAATCCACAACTTCAAAATTTCGTTTAAAGTCAATCTGCTCTACGAGAAATTTTTTCATCATTTCTCGAGAAGGCATATAACTCTTTTCTACATATTCACGATAAGCCATAATATCACCTCATAATTATGTTACTTATATTTTTTATTATTTTATCTTTCCAGAAAAGAAATATATAAGTACAGTTAAAACAAGTCCTAAAGCTCCATATAATGGTCCTTTTTCAACAAAAGCATAAATGGTCATCACCAAACAAATAATAACTGCGATTGAAATTTGTTTAGCATTTTCTTTACGGTAAGCAAAAGTTTCATAATCTACGCCTGCTTCTTGTTTAAAACACTCTTGGCAAATAACACGTTTATTGCCATCTTTATCAGTATTGACTAAAGCTACTTTTTCATCAATATGTTTATGACAAATTGAACATTCTACCATCTTTTTACCCACCTTCAATCTTTATTTTCAGATAAAAACAAAAAAGACCTGCTCTTATGAGCAGGTCTATTATGCACATTGGCAGAGAGTGTGGGAACGTCTTATAATATCAATACTTTTAAGCCATTTTATTAAAAAAGGGGCAAAAAAGGGGAATATCACATAAACCACATCTATATAAATACTCAAACCTAGCAATTTTTTACTTTGCTAGGTTTATTTTTATACTTAAATTCTCTACCCAAATAAATTTACCGCTCAACTTCTAAAGAATATCACACATCATAATATAAAATCAAACAATATATTAAATTCTCCGCCATGTACAGACGTTTTTTATTATTGCAGGTCTTATTATATACCAGCATATTTTTATCTATTGTATGGCGGTCATAATTTACCAATCTGACAATACAAAAATATTTACTTATTTTAGCAGAAAAATAAACTGAAATTTCAATCTTTTTAACTGCTGATAGAATGATATATTATTCTCTTTTGATAAATTAGTTTTTATAGCTCCAGCACTTTATAAAATCATATGTTTTTTATACATCTTCAAGGCTATCGTATTTCACGACACCCATTATTATATTGTTTTGATATCATATCTAATTTTTAATGCTTGATTTAAAACTATAAAACAACTTCACGCTGATGAACAACTAACCATTTATAAAACTATAGTTATTTTAGGCTTAAGCTATTATCTATATATCAATGTTTTTCCGTTTTTTCGGAACTTGGTACAAAATCAACACTTTTATCTGTAACGTTCTACACTAGAACCTTATTAATTTGATATTAGACTTATACAATAGTAATTTTATTAAAGGTCAAATTATATGGCGTTCCTTATTTACAATCAAACATTTTATACATCTGTAAAAAAGAAGTCCACATAATATACGCCACCTCTTTTATATCTCAACATCATTTTATAAAATCAGCCATTTTTGTAATAAACTTCAATATCATTTTACAAAATCATTAACTTTTATAATATCTACAAAATATACTCACACTGATGAACGCTTATAAAATTTTTCATATCGTTTAAATCTTTTTCAGTTGCTTTATACGTTATCTATACCACACCCCATACAACGATTAGACATATTTTTTATAAATGTGGACTCTCCGATATATAAGAAAAGCATTGATATATACGCCACTGGGGGCTATATAAGATTTTATATTGCAATCCGCCATATAATATTTATAGTTTATTTATAATATAGTTGTAACAGACTTGTAACATATTTGTAATATATTTAGATTAAAGAATATTACTTTTATTTGATTGTTTAACGGCTAACTAAAATGTTAGCCGTTGATATTAGATATTACACGACAAACTTTTTTATTCGCCGTTATTTTATTAATCAAATTTGTACAGACGTTTTTTATTAATGCAAGTCTTATTAATATATACCAGCATATTTTTTATCTATTGTATGGCGGTTCTAGTTTGTCAAAATTATATAAATTTCCCAAAGTCCTATTAAAAAATGCTTATATATCAACGTTTTTAATATAAAAGGAAGGAAATCAATAATTATTTTTTATATCTAGTTAAACGCTGGGGCTCGCAAGCTACCCGCATTATAAGAACTTCTAGAAGTACCTTTAAAAATATTATTAAGGATATTTATTATATAGCGTAACGAAACCCATTAAAAAAATTTTTTTAAATCTAAAAAGATTATGGGCTCACAAGTACCACAAATACAATCTTTTTTTGAAAGTACCTGTTAGAATAATACTATATTTTATCCTAATATACATATAAGATTAAGACAGCATATAAAACTATATACTTATATTATAAACAATGATATTATATAAATGTTCGTATTATTTATTATTTAGATTTTGGCGGTTTTATGCGTATTAGCCTATAGAATTGATATTCGTATTCTATACCGCTATCAAATTCATAAAAGCCGTTTATTATTGAATGAGTGTCTAAATAATAACCTTTTTTTGTTTTTGGCTGTATTTTCCAAGTTTTATGATGTATAACAGCCGTTGAGCGTTGGGGCTTTTGCAAGTTTTGGCTAGAGTTCCAACGCTTTTTGTATATATTAGGCAATACATAAAAAGCATTTCTATTTTTCTTTATAAAATAGTTGGCTAAGTTTTCAGCGTCTTGCAAAGTTCCGCCATATAATTTTATTTTCACAAATCCATTTTTCCATATATCACGAATATGAGATACTTTGATAATATTTCTGCTGGTATGAATAATAATATGATGATGTATTTTATTTTTTCCGCCGATTTCTGTTACTACAATATATTTTGCTTCTACATCTAATTTTTTTGCTAAACGTTGCAATCTTTTTCTAAAGTTGGCTAGATGTTTTTTTGCTTCTTCTCCTGATACTGGCTTATCATATGTCAATGTGCAATATAAATCATTTTCGTTAAAGTTTTGTAGAAGTAACAGTCTTAATAAATTAGTAGCGTATTTAATATTTCTTTTTTCCTGCTGTTCTGATGTAGTATTCATCTTATTATTTCTTAATCTGTTTTTAACTGGTAATCTTTTACTTTTAGTTATTTCTAAAATATCGCCATTTCTTATACTAATTTCATCTTTTCTGTAAGCCATTTTCTTTTGCTCCTTTCTCTATATTTTTATGTATGGTCATTAAGATAATAACCTTATCAAGTCATAAAGGGCTTTATTTAGCCCTTAAATTATGTAATATAAAAGCCCCAATTTTAGGGGCTTATTATAAAATTATTCTTCAAGTGTTTACATTTTCATATATTTTTGATGTTTATATTTGATAAATTCTTCAAAACTAGCAAGATGTACCAGCTTTTTTTGTGGGCTTACATCACGGAAAGCCTTTTGGTATTTTGGTATTAATCGCATTTCATTTATTAACCGCCATAATGTAGAACGACTGAAATCGTAAAGTTTCAATATATGCTTTAGTTGTACATATACATCATTATTTTTTATTCTTATATCTACTAACGTATCTGCTATAGTACCCATTTTTTATTGCTCCTTAAAATTTAGAAGTACAATCCTTTTATATAAGCATTTATATAGATGTGGTTTATGCTCATGTATTTATTTTTATTGTAAATTGTTATAAAATATATGTGTCTTTTATTTATTTCTTATTATAACTTTTAAATTCATATAGTACCTTTTTCAAGCCTTATATTTTTATATAGGGCTTTTTTTATACGCTTTTTAGCAATCTTTTAAAATTTTTTCGTTTAATTTAAAAAGTTTACTCATAAATTCAAGCATTTTTTCATCTACTATACTATAATAAACTGTTATATCTTTTCTTTTTTCTTTATAGATTGCTAGGATTTCATCAACAGCGTTGCTATCAGTAGAGAATATAAAAGCTTTTATATTATTGCTTTTATCTGCAACTAAAGAAAAACTTTTTGCCATGTCTTTTGCTCCTTTCATCAATACCGCCAAAAAATATATTGGCGGTTTTCTTATTCTTGTATTAAATCTTGCGGTTTAACTTCTAGGGCTTTTGCTATTTTCCCTAATGTCTTAGTGGTAAGCGTATAATTCCCGCTAACTACTTTTGTTATCAATGCTGAACTAACGCCAGCTTTTTTTGTTAAATCTACTAAGCTATAGCATTTTTCAGCCAATATTAAATCTAATTTTCTTCTGTCTAATTTAAGCATTTTAATACCTCTCCTAATTTAGAAAACGATTTTATCAATATAAAAATACATAAAAAATTAATTTCTAATTTCATGATAATATATGTAAAAATAAAAATCAATATCTTATTTTAAATTTTTATTAAAATTTTTATTGACTATATTAGAATTGAATTTTAGAATAGAAGTGAAAGGAAGTGAAATAATGAGCTTTCAAGAAAATTTAAGATATTATAGAGAGAAAGCAGGTTATAAACAAGCTAAAGATTTTGCAAAAGTTTTAGATGTTCCCTATCCAACGTATGTTGGTTATGAGAGTCAAGGTCGTGAACCTAAATATAATACATTATGTAAAATAGCTGATATACTTCAGGTATCTACTGATGATTTATTGGGGCGAACAACTAATATTTTAGGAAACAAAGATGATTACATTTTATTAAATAAAATTAAATTTTTATTAGATATTGCTAAAGAACGTAATCTTGTTAATATAAAAATAAGTAATATCAATGATGAAAATATATTTTTTAAAAATATTGACTCTAGTATAGATATTAATTTTTTTGTTAACAAACAACTATTAATTAAAACATTTAATAATATTGAAAAATTTAATAATAATGTAATGTCATCTGATTTAATAACATTTTTATCTAACATAGAAAAGGAACAAATTATTTCTAAATTAAATGAAAAATTGATACAAGCTAGCTTAATAACAAATGAGAAAGAACGAAATGATAAAATGAAAAAAATTATTTCAGCTATTAAGATGACAAGTTTACTTAAAATAAATACAGATAATATCCATAAAAATCTTTTTGAGTTGTGTCTTGATAAATAGATACACTAGGCAAGTACCTATTTATTTATCTGATGATTGATTGCATTGCCTAAGCAATTAATTATTAAATAGCTGAAGTAAAACTTTTAGCCCCTGCATTTTGCGTTGGCTAAAAACAATATATTTAAAACTGCACGATAAAACGTCATTTCGTTTTGGATTGTTAGAAATTTTATATCTTAACGAACGCATTTTTACGTTGGTTAAAATAAAGACATGCATACAAAGTAAAAAAATACCGCCATAAGATAAATACTTTAGGCGGTAATATATAAGGCTTTTTATAGCTACAATCAAGCACCAGCAAAATAAAAGGGCTGAAACTGGCTAATATTTCATCAAAAAAGATTGATGTGTTATTGGCTTTATTAAGTTTACTTATTTTCAAAACTCAAGCTTGAGCCTTGATATTATCTAATAAGAAAATGGACTTGCTTAATAATATTATGAGTTTATATCTTTTATTTTTGATGATGATTTATCATTCTTTTATGGTTAGATTGCTTTAATAATAGCCCTGTATAGATGTTTTATATATGTTATAGATATATTTGTATAGGCTATGCTTTAAAATCGCTTGTATTGGCGGTTAAATTTTTTGTATCGAGGTGAATTTATTGAAAGAAAGAATTTATTTATCAAATGATTATTTTTCTGATTTACTGGTTAGAATGGCACATCATAGCACCGCCATAGAAGGCAATACATTGACACAAGGGGAAACAAAAAGTATTTTGATTGATAATTATATCCCTCGTGCTATGAATATGCGAGAACTTAACGAGGTATTGAATTATAAATCTTATATTAATCAAATGATTGATGATTTAAAACATGATGTATCAATAAATAGTGAGTTTATAAAATCCATTCATGCTATCTTATGTAATAATGCTATTGACGGCGTAGCAGGTAGATTTAAAACTATACCTAATTTAGTAATTGGGGCTGATTTTACACCGACACCACCTTATTTAGTGCCTAGTGCATTAGAAGATTGGCGAGCCAATTTACAGTATCAAATAGAATTGGCAAAAAATACTGATGAAATAATAGAAAGTATCTTACGCCAGCATATACAATTTGAGCATATACACCCATTTTCAGACGGTAACGGTCGAGTCGGTAGGGCTTTAATTGTTTATAGTTGCTTGCAAGCTCATATCTTACCTATCGTTATACCTGTAAACGACAAGCAAAGATATATAAACTGCTTAAATACTGAAAACATGGCTGACTTTATGACTTTTGCCAAAGAACTTCAAGCAAATGAGTTAATTCGATTACAGGCACTAGCAAATAATAATGAGCATGATTTATATATTGAAGTAAATTTATAATTCTGTGGATATATTCACAAATATAATATATTGAATTGAGGTGTAATAATTTGACTAATATAAATAATATTATTCATGCTAATGGTGTTGATATTCGTATTAATACTATAAACGAAATAGATTATATTTCATTAACAGATATCGCCAAAAAGCAAAATGCTGAATATCCAGCAGACATAATAAAAAATTGGTTACGTTCCAAGAATACTATTGAGTTTTTAGGAGTTTGGGAACAGTTAAATAATCCTAATTTCAAACTGGTCGAATTCGACCAGTTTAAAAATGAAGCAGGATTAAATTCTTTTGTATTATCTCCACAAAAATGGATTGATAAGACTAATGCCATTGGAATAATATCAAAATCTGGACGTTATGGCGGTACTTATGCTCATTCAGATATTGCTTTTGAATTTGCTTCATGGTTATCACCTACTTTTAAATTATATATCATAAAAGATTATCAACGATTAAAACAAGAAGAAAGTCATATAAAAGAACTTGAATGGAATGTTAAACGAGAGATAGCAAAAACTAATTATAAAATTCATACAGACGCTATAAAAGAAAATCTTATACCGCCAACCTTATCAAAAAAAGAAATAAGTTATATTTATGCTAGTGAAGCAGATATTATTAATAAAGCTTTATTCGGTCAAACGGCTAAAGAATGGCGAGAAAATAACCCAAAAGCAAAAGGCAATATACGAGATACAGCAACAATTGAACAGCTCATTGTATTATCAAATTTAGAGACAATGAATGCACAATATATAAAAGAAGGATTATCACAGATAGAACGACTATTTAAATTAAATGCTATAGCCGTTTATCAAATGAATAGTATACTAACAAATGGTGTTAAAAGTATTGATACTATTAAACAAATAGAAAAAAAATAATTATTTTAGTATAGGATTTATAACTTTATAAAATTTATCCAGCATATTTTTATATGCTTTTTATTTTATCCATATAGTATTTCAGTGATTTTCAATTATTATATGAGCATTTATATAGATGTGGTTTATGTGAAGATAATACATTGAAAAGGTGGTTTATTATGTGGATTGAGAAAGTTATAAACTCAAAAGGTATTAGATATAAATTTTGTGAAAGGTTCTTAAATCCTAATACTAATAAAATGATAAAATTATCTGTTACATTAAACAGCAATACAACTCACGCTAAAAGAAAAGCTAGGGAATTATTACAAGCTAGATTTTATGATGTATTGAATAAAGCAGAAAAAAAGCAACTTGAAAAGATTAATAATCTAACCTTTATACAAGTTGCTACTGAATGGCTTGAATATAGTTCATCATGTATTAAAGTTAGCACTATATTGAACCATAAAAACTATATAAAACGCATAGAAAAAGCCATTTCTAATATGTTATTTATTGATTTTACGCCAGCCATAGCAGAAAAAATAATTTTCGATATGTATTATACAGAAAAACTATCATATAGTTATTCAAATGCTACATTGATAATTATTAAATCTATTATGAGATATGCAAAAAAATCTAAATATGTACAGGATATAAGCGACTTTATAGATATAAAGTTAAGAAAAAGAACTGCTACAAAAAAAGAAGTCCAGCGATTACAAAATAAATTTCTAAATGCTGATGAACTTAAATCATGTCTGCAGCAGTTAAAAGAAATAAATCCTCGCATTGGTTTAGCTATGGAATTTATCGCCCTTACTGGTTTACGTTGTGGGGAATTACTCGCCTTGCGTGTTCAAGATTATTACAAGGATAAATCTATAATCAATATAAACGGAACTATTATAAAATCTGCACGCAATGGCGAAGATACCCAACGTGGCACGCCTAAAAACTCTTATTCATATCGTGATGTTATCATAAATGACAGGGCAAAATATATACTTGATAGCATAATCCTAGAAAATAAAAAGCTTGCCAGCTGGAATAGTAAAAAATATAAAGATAAGGGCTATATTTTTACTACTAGCACTGGCAATCCTTTTAACATTCAATATATAAATACTAAGCTTAGAAAAATAAAACTCGCTGATAAAAAGATATCAACTCATATTTTCCGCCATACTCATATTAGTATATTATCAGAATTGGGCTTGCCTTTAAAGTCCATAATGCAACGTGTAGGACATAACGACCCTAAAACAACATTAAGTATTTACACACATGTTACTAATAATATGAATAACGAAATGAAAAACAAGTTAAAAGCCTTAAGTTTTTAATTCTGATAGCTGATGAAACACCAGCAAAACTCAAAGGGGCAAAAAAGGGGCAAACTTTTTAAAAGCAATGAAAAAAAGGGAAACATTTCAAACAATCAAAAAGCCTTTAAATATAACATTTATTAAGACTTTGAAACAGCTTGAAATATTTCCCTCTATCATTTAATTTAATGGCAGAGAGGGTGGGATTCGAACCCACGGTACCTCTCGGTACAATTGATTTCGAGTCAATCACCTTCGACCACTCGGACACCTCTCCACTTATTCATGATATGATTAGAACCACAAAAATTATATCATTGTCAAAATCAAAATACAATACCTAGATTTATTATTCTTCAGTCACTATAGCCTTAGCCATTTTCTCAAATTTTACACGAGGCATCATTACAAAATGACCACAACCATTACATTTTAGACCAAAATCCATACCCACTCTAAGTATTGTCCATGTATCACTACCACATGGATGCTTTTTTTTCATACGCACTACATCATTTACTTTATATTGAACTTTTTCCACCATCTTTACCTCACTGCTTCAACGTAGTTTTTTTATGACTGAACCATTTTCATCTACTGGTTCTGGGTGAATAGTGATATCAAATCCGCCAAATCTATTTCTTATCTTGCATTCAATATCATCACAAATATTATGAACTTCTTCTAAATGCATATCTTTATCAAAAGTAACATGCACATCTAAAAGTCTATCAGAACCAGATTTTCTAGTGCGCAAATGATGATAACCTTTTAAACCTTTATGTGATAAAATTATTTCTCCAATAATCGCTTCATCTTCTTGAGATAAACTGCTATCAGTCAATTCTCTTGCACTATCTACTACCATTTTATAACCAGCACGGAATATAATCAAAGCCACTATAATTGCAATAACAGGGTCTAACCATAAAAAGCCAAAGACTTTCATGCCCACAAGACCTAATAAAACACCTACAGAAGTCCAAACATCTGCTTGAAGATGCAATCCATCGGCTTCTAATGCTTGAGAATCAGTTTTTTTAGCTACAGCAATCAATCGACGAGAAACAATTATATTTACTACAATAGCAATAAACATGATATAAATACCATATTGTAAAAATTCTGGGTCTAATGGTGTATTAAATTTGTGTATTGCTTCATAAATAATAAAGATAGCAGTGGCTACAATCAATAACGCTTCTAGTGCTGAAGATAAATTTTCAAATTTACCATGACCATAATCATGTTCTTTATCTGGGGGTACTACAGCTTTGCGCACAGCCCAAAAAGCAATAAAAGCAGCTATTAAATCCACACCTGAATGAAGTGCTTCTGAGACTAAACTTACTGCGCCTACATATAAACCAACAGCTAGTTTTAAAATAACTAATAAAGTATTCGACATAATAGACAGCCATGCTGTATTACGTTTTAAAGTATTTGCATCTGTCATAAAAATCACCCATCCCCTAAAAATATAAATGCTATTAATTATCATTCAAAAAGTTTTTCATAGCAAAAAATCTGCAACATCTCATTTAGATGTGCAGATTTGACAAAAAATATTATTTATATCCTAACACACGGAAAAATATATGTAAAGTAAAACATATTGTTTAGAATTTCTAAATAATATAAAAATTAACATAAATTTACTAGACAAAAATTAAATTAATGATAAGATAAAATTAGTATTTTATTTAAGCGAATTGAAAGGATTTGATATAATGCTTTACCCATTAAAACTAAATGCAGCTTTTAAAGATTATCTATGGGGCGGTACAAGATTACGCGATGAATTTAATAAACAAACTGATATTGATCCTGTAGCTGAAAGCTGGGAATTATCTTGCCATCATGATGGACAAAGCATTATCAGTAATGGCGAATTTTCTGGTAAAACTTTAGCCCAATATATTGAAACAGTAGGCAAACAAGTAATTGGTACAAAAGCTCCTAAAGATAAAGATTTCCCTATTTTAATTAAATTTATTGATGCTAAACAAGGTTTATCTGTACAAGTTCACCCAGATGATAAATATGCACTTTTACACGAAGGCGAATCTGGTAAAACTGAAATGTGGTATGTAATGGATGCAACTCCAGATGCTACTTTAATCTATGGATTTACTCATGAAATTTCCCACCAAGAATTTGAACGTCGCATCAAAGATAATACTCTTCTTGAAGTTTGCAACCAAGTGCCAATAAAAAAAGGTGATGTATTCTTCATTGAAGCAGGTACACTCCATGCTATTGGTGCAGGAGCATTGATTGCAGAAATTCAACAAAGTTCCAATTCCACTTATCGAGTATACGATTATGGTCGTGTGGGAAAAGACGGTAAACTTCGTGAACTTCATATCGAAAAAGCTCTCGCTGTAACTAAACTTGAACCACCAACTAGAAAACCTGAACCTATCGCCAAACTTACAGCTTTTGCAGATTATGATTTAACAATTCTCGCACAATGTAAATTATTCAATGTAAGTCATTTTGATTTACACGGCAATTGCTCATTAAATGCTAAAAAGGATAGTTTCCATTCTATCTTAGTTTTAGATGGACAAATAGCATTGACTTATGGTAGTGATAGCTTCACTATCACCAAAGGCGAAAGTGTATTTATTCCTGCTGATATGGGTGAATATATCTTAAACGGCACAGGTGAATTTATCTTAACTACATTATGATTACAATATAATAAAAGCAAAAGGCAAGTAAATCAAATTACTTGCCTTTTTTATATTTCAACATAATAAATTTATTGTCTTCTTTTTTCTGGAGTTAAATAAACTAATACAATACTTATAACTACTAATATAGCAGTCAATGCTAATGCCATAGTAAGTCCATAACTTTCAGCAAGTGAGCCTGTAAGCATTGTGCCAAAACCACCAAGACCAAAAGATAAACCGAGCATCATACCGGAAGCCATACCTGGATTATCTGGCAATAAATCCTGACCCCAAACTATAGCTCCTGGATTTGCTGCCATGACCAAGCCACCACCAACAAATAAAGCAATATACATCAATATATCTATTTGTTGTGCAAACAAGAAATACATTGTAGGGATTAATGTAAATATCAAAGCCCACAAAATTACTTTTTTATAGCCGATTTTATCATTTAACGCTCCACCGATTAAACCACCGATTACAGAACCACATAAATATATTGTCAAAATCCAACCACTTAAAGTATTATCACAGCCTTTTTCTATTGCCCATAAAGGTAAAAATGTAACTAGAGCTGTAAATAACCATGCTCTAAGTCCCATGGATATATTAAGCAACATTAATGGTTTATTTTGCAAAATTTGAGCTAAATTAAAATGCATATTTTTAGCTACTTGTTCATTGACAAAACGCGCTTTGGATAATCCTGAACTATACATCAATACACCTAAAATAATCGCAGGTATAATCAATATAGGTAAATAATCCAAACTATACATCTGCATAAAATAAACTAATAAAATAGGAGCTAATGCAAAACCAAAACTGCCACCAGCTACAAATATTGAGATACATGTTGATATTTTTCCATCAGGTGCCACTTTACTGACTAGACCAGCACCCATAGGATGAAATGTAGAAACAGCCAATCCACTAAGTCCAATCAAAACAGCTAATACAATAAAATTACTTGCCCAATTAGTAAGGCAGATAAATACCGCTCCAAAAGGAATAATCAGTGGCATAATCTTATTAAAATTATATTTATCCATAAAATAACCAAAAACAGGCTGTAACACATTTGCAGATAAAGACATAACCATAACTAACGCACCACTTAAGGTAAGTGATAAGCCCAATTTAGGTATCAAAATCGGCAATAAGATAGGTAAAAAATTACAATAAAAATCATTAAAAAAATGACCCATTGCTAATAAAATAACTTGCAAATAAGATTTCTTAACTACTACTTCAGTTGACATTATGTATACCTCGAAATTAAATTTATTTATAAAAAAAGCGAAAGCTTATGCCTTCGCTAATAAACAAAAAAGGAAGCTTTCGCTTCCTATAATTTCTAATGGTCGGAGCAGCAGGATTCGAACCTGCGACCCCCTGGTCCCAAGCCAGGTGCTCTACCAAACTGAGCCATGCCCCGTTTCTCACTTGTTCCCCGTGAGAACATGTATTATTATATGACCTTTATGAGGAAATGTCAACACCTTTTTTAAATTTTTTTATAAAAAATTTAAAAAAAGTTTTTATAGCTGAAAAAACCTTATAAATTAAGGCTTTTTTTCATGCTTAACTATAATCATATAAAAGTTTTTGTATTTTTTCTATATCTTTTTTAATAAATTCATCATTATTTAAAATTTTAAAAGGAAAAATATTTTATTCTATAGAATATATATTTATATACTTAATAATCTAATTATGACCTACATATAACGCTCGTTAATTTATGAAATATTAATATATTTTTTAATATTTCCTTAAATCTACAAAGGAATAAATTACCATTTTATGTTACAAAAATATTTCTAGGAGATGATTAGTATGCATTTTTATTGTGAAAAATGTAAAAAAGAATATCCATTAAATTCAATTTCTTACCATTGTTCTTGTGGTGGTTTATTTAGATTATATAAAAATAGCACTGATCCTATAACACCAGAAGTTTCCATTGGAGAAATTGAAACACCGCTTATACCCATAAAATTTGGTAAACAAGAGTTTTTCTTTAAAATGGAAAACTTAAATCCAACAGGTTCTTTCAAAGCCCGTGGTGCCAAGACAATGATTAGCATACTAAAAAATCTAGGCATAAAACACATAATTGAAGATTCTTCAGGAAATGCAGCTTCTGCTATAGCAGCTTACGCAGCTGCGGCAAACATGAAATGTACTGCTTATGTACCTGAAAATATAGCTGAAGGCAAATTAAAACAAATTGAAACTTTTGGTGCTCAAATTCGCCTTGTTATTGGTAATCGTGATACTGCAGCCAAAACAGCTCAAAAAGAAGCTACAAAATCTAAAACATATTATGCTTCTCATGTCTATAATCCTTTATTCTTTGAAGGAATAAAATCTCTAGCTTATGAAATTTACCATCAATTAAATGACCATGTACCTGAATATATTTTCCTTCCTGTTGGTAATGGTACAATGCTTCTCGGTCTTTATTATGGATTCGAAGAAATTGGTCGTTTACCAAAATTCATCGCTGTTCAAAGCGAAAATTGCTGTCCTTTATATAATGCATTCAAGAAAAAACGTAAAGGTTCCAAAGTTGGTTATACTATAGCTGATTCCATACGTGTAGAAAAACCAATGCGTTTAAAAGAAATGCTCATGGCAATTACTCGTAGCAATGGTGAAGTCCTCACTGTAGATGATGAAGAAATTATCGAAGCTCAACATCAAGTAGGTAGAAAAGGTATCTATATTGAACCAACTGCTGCTGCTTCCGTTGCTGGTGCTTTAAAATATTTCAAAAAAGGAAAACCAGATAACTACCGTGTTATTATTCCAATAACTGGTGCTGGTATCAATACTTCTAGTAACAAAGATTAAAATAAAAGTCAGTTTTAGTAAAAGCTAAAACTGACTTTTTTTATCAACATATCTATCATTATCAAAAATAACTTACTATATATCTTTTATCCCTAAAAATTTATGATAAAATACTCATTGTGCTAGTTCATTTTTTATTGTATAAACTAAT
>UMIM01049325.1_pt1 | contig 14625 bp, 5 predicted proteins | sample 1965831 | NCBI WGS metagenome assembly UMIM01 (sample SAMEA4836125, study PRJEB28245) | human gut metagenome | biome: gut microbiome; material: fecal sample | place: Denmark | collected 2008 | reverse complement strand
AAATGAATAGCCCCTGATAATCAGTGATGTAAACATGCTGCGTCGGTAAATAGCTAACTATTTGATTATCATATAGTTATATCTATAATCAATCTAAAATACTGACTAAAAACGACTTAAATATGGCAAAATAATAGTTTTAGGAAAGGTATTTTCTTTTGTTATGACTATTTTTTCAACATTTTTGTCCCCCGTTTGTCCCCCAAGTCATATACGGGGGACAAATTTACGTCCCTCTATGCAATTTGAGTACTTTTCACTATAAAATCTATCTAAATCATAGATAATTATTGCTTTATACAGCTACCCTCAATCTCATAGTTTCTAAAATATCAAACACCATAACCACTGATAACCAGATATATACATATAAACAAATACGGAATTAGAATTACATCAGATGAAATTTTGTTCGAAATGTATGAAATGTATTTTATATTATTCCTTCATGCATCGGAAGGCTTATTAAAGTACCTAGAAAGATTAACGCAAGGACATTAGATAAAAAGCACAAGTCCCATTTTCCATCCCCTTATTCTAAAAGAACATAACATAGTAAATAAAATCGAAATATAAAGGATATTTTTCGTAAAAAACGAGTAAGCTATTAGCAATCAATAAGAAAGTAATAATGCATGGACCTATTACCATATAATTCATTCTTGCAATATATTTAAGAAAGACATTGGTATATGAAGTTTATTAATTAAATTTGCAATAACATACTCACCCCGCTTCCCATAAGAACAGCGCGCTCAGGGTGAGTCTTTTATTTTCTAGTGGTATATTTGAGTTTAGTGATGGTTTTATATACTTTTCCAGAATTTAATTCTAGGATTTTTAATTTTGCATCGAATTGTGTTCTACTTTCACTTTATCCCCTTATTCATATATACGTTCATTAAAGTAAAGTCTAAATAAGGGAAGAAAAAAGATGACTACGCTACTGCAATTTTCTTTTGGCTGCAAAATTTATGTGTGCTCTTGGTGCTATTAAGGCCTAGCAAAACACCTCTTCGACCAGACTCAATATCCCACAATTGGAATCCGAAAATATCCGTGAATCCATCCTCAATTTTACAGTCCTTTTGGGCGAAATAAATCCCGCCATCCTCTATAGCATTTTACACCGAGATAAAGAAACAAATGCAGTAGAGATTGTAGAGGAATACGAATTGAGCATCGCTCGGGTGTGCAAGCTGATGGAGATCCACCGTTCGGATTACTATTATCAGGAAAGGTGAGATAACACTGAAGTGGAAGAAGTGATAAGGACGGCAGCCAAGTTTCTGGAAGATATTCAAACGTCTCAGGCGTGAAGGAAAGAAGTGGAAACACAAGAAGGTTTACCGTGTATACAAGAATATGCACTACGAGAAACGTGTCCGTTTGAAGAAATGCTTTCCAGCAAGTGTCAAGACATCTTTGGGACAGCCATCTGAGCCCAATACGACATGGTCTATGGATTTTGTGGGTGATATCCTGGAGTGCAGAAGGAAGTTCCGAGTACTGAACATAATGGATGACAGCGATAAGGTGGCGGTGTCCCAGAAGGTTTCGATGTCTTTCCCGGCAAGAAGGGTAAAAGACATTGGGAAAGGTAATTTAGCTGAATGGCAAGCCAGAAAACATCAAATGTGATAACGGCCCGGAGTTCATTTCAAAGGATTTTAAGGAATAGTGCAAGGGGAACGATATGAGTATTCTGTATACCCGGCCTGGATATCCGACCCAGAACGGATATATAGAACGATTCAACGGCAGTTACAGAAGGGCTGTACTTGACACGTACATTTTCAGGAGCATAGAGGAAGTGTAACGTGTAGCTCAAGAGTGGAACTGTTATTACAACAATGAGATCCCCATGAGAGTATCGACAATATGTCGCCGATGGAGTATCGGGCAAAAAGGTGTGACATACAATGATTGATGTTCAGGATGGCGAATCCAGCTTCGCTTCCGAGTTGAGCAAGGCCAGGGCAAGCGCCCATAGGGTGGCCTATCTGAAATCAATCCTCAAACTATACATGCAATTGGACAAAATAAATTATATTTGTTATCTAACTGAAGACTGTCCTAAAAAGGGGAAGTTTACATAAAGATAAATCAGAAAAACATAAAGAAAGATTAGATGGAAATAAACGAGCAAGGCCTAAGAAAACGAATTGGTTCAGACTACTTGATTGGCTGTTATACAATTACCGATAACAAGAAGTCTTACTTCACTGATATACGTGGTGGAGAAGGTGATGTTGTCAAGAACCCTGTCTCTGATACCGCAGAACTTGTGGTAGAGTATCATGATGACAAGTTGGTTCCTGGCAATTTCTATTCATTCCGTTGGAATTTGAATGCAAGCAAGACCGCAATCATTGTAGATGGCGAGCCAGAGAAGATTGACAATGCTCATTTCTTACAGGGTCTGTTTGATGCAAGACTTCGACTAAGCGGTAGTAACTTGGAACTTTTCAACAATTTCCAAAAGACTATCTTCAATGAGGTTACAGGTGCCCAGCACACATATGTATATGAGTTGCTTCAGAATGCCAATGACTACCCACATGAAAACGAGCATGTAGAAGTCAAGTTTATACTGACAAAGCATTATCTGTTCTTTTTTCATTCGGGAGCCTGTTTTAACCTTAGGAATGTTGTTGCCATTAGTTCAATCAATCAGGGTGAAAAGAAAAAGAATACTGACGCCATCGGATACAAAGGTATCGGATTCAAGACAGTCTTTGTAAATAACAACTATGTATATCTCAAATCAGGTGATTGGAGTCTAAGGTTTGATAAATCATTTTCCGAGCACGAATTCGCAGGAGACTGCCCTTGGGCTCTTATGCCTATACCTACTACCGCACAAGATCTTGATGAAGAAGTTAAGGAGATAATGTCTAAGTATGGAATGAGAGTTATGTTTGCGCTTCGTCATAAGACTGAAGCAAGCGAGAACATAGAACAGCTTGACAAGGTCTTCAGCGATAATCAGATCCTTCTCTTCATTCCGAATGTTTATAAGGTAGATGTCATCAATGAAGGCATAACACGTTATTCCGTCGAAAAGGACGACAAGAAATGGATAGTAACAGACTTCAGGTATTTAATACCTGAAGACTTGAGGAAATGGGTAGAAAAGAATATCAATTCAGGTGACAAAATTCCAGAGAAATTCAAGGACATCAGTGAAGTACGTATCTCCTTTGCAGTTGCTCGTGATGGGAAGACTCTCATTCCTGTGGAAAATGCCAGAGTCTATAACTATCTGCCTACAGAACTGAGACTTGGGTTCAATTTCCTTTTCAATGCAGACTTTGTCCCAAATGGTTCGAGAAGTGGCCTTCATGACGTTGTCTGGAACGACAGGGTCATGGAACAATGCGGATGTCAGTTTGCTGATTGGTGGGTATCTTTCCTGGAAAAAGAAGGTGAATATGACATGACATCTGTCTTCGAACTCCTCCCAGAGTTCAATAGCAGAGACAAGTATGCAGTTATGTTCCTCAAAGGTTTCAGCCATAGAATAAAGCAGATACCTTGCATTCCTACATTAAGAGACGGATACCATCTGATAAAGCTTGAGGATGTACTATTTGACAAGATCGATTTTGTAGCATGTCAAGAGCCGGTTCTTACTGATGAAGAATTATATGAGTTCTATGATACTACAGGCGCACTTCCCCACCATGAAATCCGCACAAACATAAAGCTGAAAGAACTTCTCAGTCACTTTAACGTGAGTATTGAGTTCAATAACAATCAGCTCACTCAGTTGTGTTTCGAAGATGATTTCAAGGAATGGTTGAGAAGCAAGGACAACAACTTAAGCTTCATCAGCTATCTCCTCAGATCCGACTATATCATGAACTATTGGGGATATAAGATATTCCTCAAAGAAGATGGCGCTCTTGACAAAGCAGAGTCCATCTATTACGATATAGACCAGTACCATGATGACATCAGTTTCCTTAGTCAAGATCTTCCAAGATTGAATGTCGAAATAAGGGAAAAACTAACCAATAATTTCAAAACATGGGTTGGATATAGTACACGATTTAAGAAATTCAGCGAGTATGAATTTACAAGAAAGATATTCGGTGATTTCTCAAGATATTCTCAACTCTTCAGCTTTAAGCAGAATAGTGTCAGCTATCTCCATTTCCTCGCTGTAACAAACAGCGTTCATCAGATACCTTCCGACTATCCATATTATGACCAGAGCAACAATGTAGTTATTGGCGTATCAGACCTATACCAGGCTAATGATACAGGTAAAGATCTAGCCAAGCGTTCTTGGATAAAGAAGGAATGGATAAAGTTCCTTCATGAAGATTATCTTGGCAGAGACAAGGAGAAGGTTGAGAAGTATCTGGAATCAACATGCAAGATCAAGTCTTTGTCTCAAACCGATTGCTATAGGCTTTTCGTCAGCAAAGATGAAAGAATTCCTGTAATCGCTGAGTTGATTAAGGACAAGGAATCAAATATCGACTTCTTCAGATATCTTTCCAAAATACAGGATTGCATCAGTAACCTTTCCCCTATGATGCGTCAAAACTATCTGGTTATTACTACAGATGGCAAAAAGGAGCAATGGCATCCAATCACCAGAACCATCTTCTGGAAAGACTCGGACTGGGAAACTATGTCTGTTAATCCTTGGATGCCTGAAGGCTGCTGTCTGGCAATCTCAGACGAGTATTCCAAGAATCTGGACAGTACAGAATCAAGCAGACTTACTGAGTTCTTCTCGCAGAAGCAGATTGTCCAAAAATATTCAGTAGCAGGTCTTTATCAGTCCCTTCGTTCTCACCTTCAAGAGGTATTCTCAAATATAACAACTAAAGAGATTAGCAAGGATTTCCTTAACTGGTTATTTGTAAACAGATCCCAGATTTTCAAGAATGGAATAATTGACCCTCAATACAAATCAATACCTATTCTAATAAAGGATTCCGACTGTCTTCAAACAATAGAGTCCCTTGGAGGAAGCATCTATCTTCCTAATCGAGAGGTACTTGAGTTGTATGACCAACCATGGTTCAATTCGTCATACCTTGTCATCTGCGACGAGTTCTATTCTGACCTTTTTGATGGATCTGAGAGATGCCAGTTCTTTATGTCACTCGGAATGAAGCGATTCGAAAAACTGCATTATCTGCGAGCTCATCTGTTCAAACATTTGGACAGAATCAAAGCGAACCTCAATAATAGAGACAACAACATCTCATTCCACCGTTATTTGGCAGATATACATGATGGAATCTCAGAGAAGGACTTTGAGGTTGTTAAGAATATGCCAATTTTCATTTCCTCTCCTGTCAGTCCAGAAGGTGAATTGGTTGATAGCTCCAACAACCACTACCTGCCGTCTGCACTTTTGACAGATATTGTCTCAAAGGATCTTTTCCCTACATCTATATTGGATTCCATTCACCCAGATTATATCGTGTCTGACAAGGATAAAAAGTATTTTATTGACAAACTGGGCAATGTGGAGATTGATGAGGACGGTTTCTATGAATACATAATACAGGAGCAAATATCGTCTGTAGTCGAGTCATATCTGAAAGATGAAGAACGAAATGTCCGTTTCTGGCGATGGGTCGCAGACAGCAAGACCAGCCGAGAAAAGAAAGCTAAACTTGTCATATTCCCTATGTTAGGCAAAACGGTAGGCGATGAATGTGAGCACTTTGGGAATCCTTCAAGTTTTTATATTTCTGGCAGATACTCAAAAACAGAAGGTCTGGAGCAGTTTATTAACGAGCATATCAGCAAACCTGTATTTGTATCTGAGAAATATATAGAGGAAGACCAGGAGAGAGATTGGATTTCTTTGTTCAAAGCTCTGAAATTGACTGTGGATTTCAAGGAGATTGTCTTCAATGATGTTCTTCCTAAACTGTCCAAATATAAGAACAAATCAATCGTTGGTGTCCTTGCCAAATATTGTGAAAGTTTCAAGTCAAAACTGGAATCAAATGATACAAAAGCAACCACATACTTGAATGAACTCCAATTGCTCTGCCACGATGGCGAATACCGTACACCCAAGGACGTGGTTGTTTCTGGACAATACTTTGATGTTGAACAAAATGTGTTCTCAGATATTCAGATAAACAAACTCCTTTCTGAAGAATACTTATCTGATTGTGGTACCGATTCAGAAAAACGCAGAGAGATAACTAAGTTCATAAAACTCATAGCCGATAATCTCGGCAATAAATGTGAGAATGCGACACAATTGAGGGATCTCAAGCTGAAATATTTCTGTCAACATCAGGATTTCTATGCCCAGACAGAAGCTCATTATAGGATTATCGGTGAACTTGCTAAGGCCTATAACTCCGATACCGTAGGACTCCTCGAGTTAATAAAAAATCTGGGAGACATCTATCTCTTTACCACAACAGGTAAGTTCAAAAGGAGTAGTGAACAATACCTCAGTTCCATATATAACCCGGACTGCCAGTACATGGCTAATGGGATTACAGAATTGGATTTCGTCAGCGAGAAGTATAATGAGTACTATTCAAATGGTTTGAAACATTTCTTCTGCTTATGCTTAGGAATACTTGACGGATTCAGCGAGTATAATCTAAGACTTCTGCAGAATGAGAGATTCTCTCTGTATTTCTGGAGACAGTATGCATCTAACAAGAATTGGTATCTGAAAGATATGCTAACAGATGAAAAACTTAGAAGCATAGCATGTATTCCTACAAGAAAGGGAATGAAGAAACCAACTGAGGTATATGACTATAGGAATCCGAACCTTCAAAAGATTGTTCTTAAGCTGAGGGACGGTGCAGATAAGCTTCCTGCCATTGAATTGCCTGGTTGGATAGAAAAGATTGGACTGAGAGGAAGGCTTTATCTTCCTGACTGTCTGGAGTATCTTAGCCTCGATACTCATGATTTCCGTCGTGAGGTAATCAAATGGTTTGTTGATACTAAAGAAGAAACTCTTCAACGATACAAATCTGACATTGCGGATTATTGCAAGACCGCAAACTGGTTCAATGGTGCAAAGTGTTGGGTTCCATTGAATACTCTCGTTGCTTTGGAATGGGGCAACGAGACATTGAAGGGCAATTTTGGAGGCAATTCATTTGTCTGCAACCCTTCTTATATGCCTGAAACGAAAGAAGACTTCAATAAGTTATGCGGTATTCTAAATATCAGAATCCTGACCAACGACGATTTCTCAAAGCAGAAAGCAGGAGACTATCATAAGGATGTTGAAGCGATTCGCGAAATATCTAAGAGACTTGTGTATCTTGCCTATAAGACAGGTAAGGAGAATTGGGAAGAGATCTATGCAGGTTACAAGGCAAAGTTAGACAGAGCAGACATATCACAATGCGAGAGTATAATATATTCCTACAACGAGAATATTGCTACCGATCTGGAAATCTATAGCGAAGAAGCATCCAATCTTTGGTATATAGGTTCTTGGCAAGGCTCAATGTTCATTGAGATTCTAAATTGGATCATCAAGAAACTTGAAGTCAAGGGAACATTCGACCAGAATTTCTTGCGCAAATTATTCCTGCGTCCATTTGTAGATTTCATCAAGCAACAAGAAGGTGGATCTCTACCAAATGAGTTGCTGACATATATGGATGAAGCTGACCGTGCAGTCATCACTGTCGACGAAAACGTAAATGCCGAGGTATTCTCGGAAGATGACAATGTGGTGAACAACTTACCGGAAGATTTGAAGCAGCAGGCTGGACAAGGTATGGAGCAGAAACAGGCACAGCAATCTCAGAATTCAGTTCGTTACGAAGAACAGAGCTCTACAAGTTCTTCATATGACGATAGCGAGCAGTCTAGCACGGAGAGAAAACGTCGAAGTGACTTGGGTGGAACACACCAGAGGCATGAAACTTCGACCAATAATAACAGATCCTCTGACACTCAACCATCTGGCCTTGCCAGCAAAAATGATGATACTGAGGAACAAAGAAAACCTCTTGCAGATCGTCTTAAGGAAAAATGGGAAAGACAGAAACAGGCACCTATCCAGAAACCTCATAGTATTAGACCAACTAGATCAGATAGCGATGTGTGCAGCCAGCCGTCGTCTTCATCCGAAAACAATAAAGGAGAATTCTTTGATGATGCTGTTAACACAAAGCAGTATACCCAAGCAAGGAACAACACTCTAGATGAGCCAAGTCTAGGCTCAAATGCTGACAGATGTAATAGAGATTCTTTCAATAGTAAGCAAAAGGCTGCTCAAGAAGAACTTGACAAAGCAAAAGACCAGGCAGACCTTGAGCAAGCAATCAACAGAACCGAGAAATATACATTCCTTTGGTTCAAATACCTAATGGAACAGCTGTACAATCAGAAGAATAATACAGCAACAACCAGAAGTGTGCAGATTGATTTCAGGGAGGCCAAGGTTTTAGACAACTGCACAATCGCTATTCTTAAACCGAACAGGGTTGTTCCTAAATGGATAGAGCATGCCGATGATATCACTTTACACATCCTTAAGGGAGATGTCTCTGAAAAGATTAAGGTCGATCTTCAGTACTTCACAGAAGATGCTATATGGGCATTCTATGATGATGCCTCCGAACTAGAGACTAAAATTAATGATGCGGACAAGGTGAGACTAGTTGCAAACGGTGCTACGGCCAACCACATAGATGCTCTGACAAAGCAGTTCATAAGACTTGATTTCCCTGACGACTACAATCTAAAGGATAATCTTTCAGATTGCATAAAGTATATCTATGGACCTCCTGGAACTGGAAAGACTACACGTTTGGTAGCCAAAATAGATAAGATTATTTCAAGCAACAATTCTCCATTGGACATTCTTGTGCTGACTCCAACCAACAAAGCTGCGGATGTTATTGCATCTAGATTGAATGCTGTGGAGTCTTGTTCGCCATATACTTTCAGGTATGGAGTCACGGAGAGCCTTGAGTATCTGCAATCCAACCGTGTCTATACGAGAGATGACAAATTCATAGACTCAGAAGAACACCATGTTGTTGTCACTACTGCAGCAAGATATGCATACGATTACCTCATGCCATATGAGGTAATAATTTGCGACCACCACTGGGACTATGTCATCATCGATGAAGCATCTATGATAGATATAGTGACTATGGCATTTATTCTCTACAAGAGCCATAATTGTCAGTTCATCATCTCTGGTGATCCCAAGCAGATTCAACCAGTAAGGCAGAATGAAATCCAACCAGAGAACATCTACCAGATGGTCGGACTAAACAGTTTTGCTGCGGCTCAAAAACACCCTCAGGTTGAGTGTCTGAATATTCAATACCGTTCCATCCCCACTATTGGAGAATTGGTCAGCGAATTCAGCTATAACGGACTTGTCAAACCGAACAGAAATCAAGACAGTCAGAAGAAGCTTGATATTGGATTCAAGATCTCAAGTATCAACTTCGTGGGGTTCAAGACAGAACTGCTTGATAATCTTTATGGGTTAGATGCGATCGATGGATCTGCCTTCCACCTCTATTCTGCGATATTTGGATATGAATATGCGAGTTATATCGCCCAAAGAATAGCAGACGAAAAGCCGGAAGAGCCATATTCTATCGGAATAGTATGTCCTTATAAGAAACAAGCAGACTGTATCAAACAGATGATTGAACTAAGAGACATATCAAATGACGCTTGTATGATAAGTTGCGGTACGGTTCATAGCTTCCAAGGAGATGAATGCGATATCATGATAGTAGTTCTCAATCCTCCAATGAATATTGGACAGAACGCACATGTAAACAACCAAAATATTATCAACGTGGCTATGAGTCGCGCAAAAGATTACCTCTTCTTCTTGGTACCTGACAACAGAATACCTGGATTTACGGCAAGAGAAGTCTTAGGCAAAATGGCAAATGATAAATCTATCATGTTCTGCAATGACATCGAACAGATAATGTTTGAACAATCAGACTATATTCAGCAACACACAAATGTGACATGCCATATGCCAGTCAATGTCTATTATGAACCTTCGTCGTTTTATGAGGTTAGAAAAGATGACATGGCTGTTGATATACAAATCAATGAACAGTTCAGGTAATATCACATTGAATTAATGCTTCAATTAGAGTGGGAGATTCGTTTTTCTCACTCTTTTTGGGTAGTGTCATTCTCAGTGTATTCAATGAAATGATTGCCTCCCCCAAGTGTGCCGAGGCTTTTATAAAAGATTGCTTCCTGTAATTTGATTTGTAAGCAACCGGTAAAGTGCATATAGCGATTTTATTCCACACGAGGTATCTTCATGCAAAAAAAGATGCTTACACGAGAAGAAATCGTAGAAATAGTTCAATACTGTAAGGAGAATGGAGTCTCATATGTAAGCATCTGGTGAATGTCGTATTGATTTGACAGAGATGTCCTTCCTTGAAAATCAAAGTGTCGATAAAATATTCAATCCCTCTTCAAACACGAGATACCTTAATTTGAATCCTAAAATATCCGTGAATCCATCCTCGATTTTACCGCTTATTTTGGCGAAATAAACCCCGAATGCCCTACTTTTTGTGAACTGGTGTTCGAGGATTGAAAAGGGTATTTTCGTCCCTTTTCAATCTGTTTCGAGAAAAAATCTATTGTTTTTTTGCGAGCAAAACAGTCAGTATCCATAGAGTTAATAATATATTACTATATATACATCTTTAGAAAACTCTAACTTTACATATTAGAATGAACTATAGCAGTAACACATAGTTTACTGTAACAATTTAACCCTATTTTATATTTCTTCTTCATCCTTCATATCCATAAAATTTGCATTAAAACGCATAGTATCCTAAACTCTCCTGTTCATAGAATATAAGTGCGTATCATTATTTCATTTCTTACAGTAAATATCGCCATCTGCCACTGACTATGGAAGGCTGCCCTGTTAATAAACCAAGCGCAGACGGGAAACCGGCCGAATGGTTCTGTTCCCGCCATCCGGATATAATGTCGCTTGATGATTTGCACTTTGTCTTACCTTGCTGACCCTAAAGCTGGAAAATCCAGCCCCTACGGAAACTGGTAACGACAAACCATGCAACAGAAACATCCGCAAAAATTTGGCAGAATGAAATAGTTGTTGTATTTTTACAACATTAGACCCCCCAAAGCCTCTCAACGATGCTCAAATCTGGGGGGCGTTTTATTTTTATACTATGGGCATTTAATCTTACCTGGTCTACACATCCTCCATTGAGATTGTCACTCTGCTGAAAAACAAAAGTTGGGACGTTAGGGACTCCCTACGGATGGAGCATTATATCCGAAACATCGGCAATTACAGGCTTGACTCCTATCTGTATCCCATGCTGCAGATGCCCAAGGAGGTTCATCAATACAAGACAAGGCAGACAGCTCCTTTCAAGACGCACTTAACCCATATCGTTTCGATAAGAAATTGCGATTGTTTCTCTTTAACGATATAGAGAAAGTAGAGATTGCCTTGCGCAGCGCATTGACAAACATCGTGACGAAGAAACCGGCAATATCTTCTGGATGACAGATGGGAGTTTGTTTGTGAATGCCGACAATTTCAACCGAACCATAGCATTGGTTGACAATGAACTGAAAAGCTCAAAGGATGAGTCCACCCTACACTTCAAAAGAGAATATGAAAGGTCACTTGCAACAGCAATTGGGCAGATTTTCCGATAATAAACATCAAGGTTATAGTTTACCTACGAACTGACAAGAAGAATCGCAGTGGAAAGAATAGCCCCATAGACTGAACATATATGTTCCATCATTCCGCCTGCATTTTGCGAATGACCGTAAGAGACAGGCGGATTTTCTTTTTGAAAATTAATTTTAGTATTTATACAGGTTGATATAAATAGATATTAAATAGATATTAACTAAATATGAAATAATATGCATACCTGCTTCACAAAGGAACATAGTTCTAACTGCTCAAGTCATGTATTTGATACTTTCAAAATCAAATTCTTCTTCCCAAAAATGTGTTTGTCAAGTTTTACTCTTTGCTGCACAGCATAGTTTACATCCTCATAAAATCTACCTGTAATTATCTATTTCAGACAAAGTAATATTTACTTTTTTAGGAATCTTATTATATGAACAATATAGTTGTAATTGTTGTCTGTTTGTTATCTTTTCAGAACATTTAGGGCCTAAAATTATTTCTTCTATAATCAATGGGTATTTATTGTTGCCATCATTAATAGGAAATTCTATTATTGGGCAGAATATTTCATCAGACGATTGAATCCACTTAAACTTACTTTCATCATCACAGAAATAAAGTAATCTTATTTCTTTCTCATCTTTATAATCTACAGGCTTGAAAAAGTGCTTCCATATATTAAGTTGATTAAAGCATACATCTTTTTCTAGTAGCTTTTTTATAAACTCAATATATGGATGCTTCTTGTCTTTTTCAGCATAGGAAATTGGAGCTATGAAAAAGTTATTATCCAATAAATCTTTATCTATATTATAGATTAAGCAAGTACCTTTAGCATCGTTTCCATACATTCTCCACATTGTTAGTTTGTCTTTGCTTTCAATTTCAGCACACGAACTGATAAATGTACTGTTTATTTCTTTAATGGTATAAGGTGATAATGACGAATAATCAATTTTATCAATATTATTGATATACTGATCAAAATAATAACATTCACTTTTATCATTCATGCAAGCTATACTACATACACTTGCTTTCTTTTCTTTGATTATTCTTATTGTTGATGAGAGAGAAGTATATCTGCATAATTGATTAAATTCTCTATCTATAAGCATATTAGTGAAGAATTTTCTTTCAAATTCTTCACTTAAAGAAAAACGGCCATCAGGCAATTTCGAGATATTGTTTTTTATATAATCTACATCAAGCTCATCTATAAAATTATTGAATTGACGATTATTGAGATTGCACTCATTTTTTGTCTGTCTAAAAATTGACAAAATCTCATTGGGGTTGAATTTCTCCTCTAAATTATTGATTTCCTCAATAATAGATCTTATTATAAGCTCTAAATTACTTAATGGAACCTCTATATTCTCTATATTGTTGTAATTATTAGCCTTATAAAAATAACCTTCTGTATCATTACACAATATACAATATGAAGCATTTACTTTATTTGCATAATGCAATAATCTATTTAGCAGTATTCCTTTATTTGCCAATCTTTTATATAGATTTTTAAATTCCACTACTGCTATCAATACATTCTTTTTATAAATAAAAGCATCACATATGTATTCTCTAGAAAATATTTCATTATTGGGAATTATTTGATATTCCCTACCATATTCATTTAGTAATTCAGATATGTTTGAAATGGTATTATACTCTATACTCATATCAATTTGATTTTAGTGTTTCCAAATAAAATTAGCAAATTATTATTTACAATATGTACGACCAAGAAAATCTGGAAATAAATCAGTTTCATAATATTTATGAGCTAACACACGCAAAAAATAATAACCAGCTTTATCGCTTCTATACTCAATAGAATTATATTTCTTTACATAATTATTCTGAAAATCTTTTATTGTTTCAGGTAGCTTAATATTGGTCTGCACAGCCAGTTCATTATTAAGTCTTTTTTCAAAAAGCAATTGTTCAATATCAAATTCATCGATTATCGGATATGCGACCTGTAAGTTTACCCCAGATTCTTCAACTTTCTGCTTAAGAACAGAGTAGAAATTCGGTAAATTTAGGTATGATAATAATTCAAATATTACCATCAAAAGTAAAGACGATTCACAGTGATAATCGTCATCCCTCACATAAAGGCTTTTAGCTAAGGCCATTAGATTTCCATACATTTCCGGCCACATTTCTTGCTTTTCATAACGTTTTATCAGATTTATAACTGTATATATTAAATACTTCCCCAAACTATTCCTATCTTCTTGATTTTCCACATATTTATACATATACAAAAATACGATTTGGATAGTTATAGAGTGTGTATCTAACAAAGGCATAGTGCAAGCATTGTTATTTTCAATTATATTCTTTAGAATCTCCATTCTGTTCCTTTGTTCCTGCTTTGAAATATTGTAAAAAGACTCTGTTAATAAATAGAAATAAACTAAATCGCCTAAGAAATCATAGCATCTTAACGGATAAAACATATATTCTGAGTCTGTCGGTTCAAAACAAAATAACCCTTTGGGAAATAGCACTACACTTAATATTTTATTTATATACTCCTCATATATTTGAATCTGTAAACTGATAAGACTATAGAAGTGTTTGATTATAGAAGTTTTATTTTCTTTTTGTGTTCTGAGAATCCAAGCCCAAGTTTTCAGAACTACAGTATCAATGCAATACTTTGCAGGCAGTAGATTTCCACATTCTATAGAGTAAAAATGAATCATATGTGCTATCAATCGTAATGTAGCAAACATATTAAGAAGTATCCTCTTATTTTCTTTCTTTGCGGTCTCTATTTTACTTAACTGTATGTCTATGAGAGACGAAATATCCTTGAAGGTATTACCTTCTCCATCTAATAGAACAAGTATCTTTTTAAACAAGCGATAACTTTCGTCATCTGCTAGTAATGTTTCGTCAAATAAATAATCTGAAAAATAAGTAGTTAACAC
>UMIM01053189.1_pt1 | contig 14641 bp, 8 predicted proteins | sample 1965831 | NCBI WGS metagenome assembly UMIM01 (sample SAMEA4836125, study PRJEB28245) | human gut metagenome | biome: gut microbiome; material: fecal sample | place: Denmark | collected 2008 | reverse complement strand
GAGGCTGCTGCCAAGGCCGCGCTCAAGGCTGCCGAGATGGAGGCAAAGCTCGCCGCCATGGATCCCGAGAAAGCGGCCAAAGTCCGCGCGGCGCTTGCCGCCAAAGCCGCCCGCGATAAGCAGAAAAAGGAGGCGTAAGGTCCATGGCACATCGCTCCGTTATTCCGTTTGGCCCGCAACACCCGGTGCTGCCCGAGCCGCTTCATCTGGACCTGGTGATCGAGGACGACCGCGTTCTCGAGGCAATTCCGCAGATCGGCTTTGTGCACCGCGGACTCGAGAAGCTCACCGAAAAGCGCGACATGCATCAGTTTGGCTACATCGCCGAGCGCATCTGCGGCATCTGCGCCGTGGGCCACAGCTACGGTTATGCCAGCGCCTGCGAGCGCATGCTCGGCATCGAGGTGCCCGGCCGCGTGCAGTATATCCGCACCATTCTGCATGAGCTTTCGCGCATTCACTCGCACCTGCTGTGGCTGGGCCTGCTCGCCGATGCCTTTGGCTTCGAGGCGTTGTTCTATCGTTCTTGGACCCTGCGCGAGCAGATTCTCAAGATCTTTGAGAGCACGTGCGGCGGGCGCGTGATTCTGTCGATCAACGAGATCGGCGGCCTTAAGCACGACATCGAGGACTCCGAGCTGGCGGGTATTGTCCAGACGCTCGATGCCATGCGTCCCGACTACGAGGCCCTGGTGCATACGTTTTTGGACGACAATAGCTGCGGCGAGCGCCTGCATGGCGTGGGCGTGATCGGCAAGAAGGACGCGCTGGATCTGTCGATGGTCGGCCCGTTTGGGCGCGCCTCGGGCGTGGACTACGACGTGCGTATGTTCGGCGACGGCGCCTATGCGGACCTGGCTGCGTTTGAGCCCATCGTTGCCACAGACGGCGACTGCTATGCCCGCTGCCAGGTGCGTTGTGCCGAGGTCACGCAGGCTATGGACATCATCAAGGAGCTTGTGGGCAAGATCCCGCACGACGGAATCGGCGGGCGCACCAAGCTCACGCCGGCCGACGGCGCGCGCGGCGAGGTTGTGATTGAGCAGCCGCGCGGCGAGGCATATTACTATGTGCGCGGTAACGGTACCAAGAATCTGGACCGTTTTCGCGTACGCACGCCGACGTCGCAAAACCTGGCGGGTCTGACGCATGCGCTGCAGGGCGTGCTCCTTGCTAACGTGCCCATGATCATCCTGACCATCGACCCCTGCATTAGCTGCACGGAAAGGTAGGCGTGGCATGAGTTTGCTGACATTTGCCAAGACGGCCTTGGGTTCTATGGTCAAGCGGCCGGTCACGGTTTGCTATCCGCAGGAGAAGCTTACGGCGCCCGAGCGCTTGCGCGGGCATATCGTCAACGACATGGACGTGTGCATTTGCTGCGGCATGTGTGCGCGTCGCTGCCCGGCGGGCGCGCTCGCGGTCGATCGCAAGGGCGGCACCTGGTCGATCGACCCGTATGCCTGCGTGGTGTGCGGCGAGTGCATCGAGAGCTGTCCCAAGCACTGCCTGACTATGGACACCGCCCGCACCCCAGTTGCAGCGAACAAGACTCCCACGGTAGAAACCAAGTCGGAATAGCGCTGGAATAGAGCTGAAATAGGGGCCTGTGGGGCAAAAATGCCCCACAGGCCCCGCGCTTAAACGCGCGGCTGGGCCGCCACGAACAAAACTATGCCGGTTTACGGGGCTGGATTGCGAACCTCCGACCATACAGAAAATCGCAAAAACAAAACCGCAGGTAAATAGCCTGCCGTTTTTGAAAAAATGAATGTATGGATGAGGGTCCCGACTTTAGCCCCGTAATCCGGCGTAGTTTTGAAATGCCACCATGTCAGTACCAGCCCCTGATCCCTCGGGGACGGAGGAAAACGGATCATTTTGGCCTTGCGATGGCTGTCGCGTGACCCGTCTGCCACGAAATGGGCCTATCTACTACGTTTAGGCGGCAGCCCTCGACCACGTCAAGTAATGCGAAATGAAAACCGCAGGTAGAACGCTTGCAGTTTTTCATGAAAAGCGGCTATGGTCGGGGGTATCGAGTCAAACGTAGTAGATGGCCCGATTTCGTGGCGAGCGTTACCAACTGATTCCCCGGGGACGGAGGAAAACGGGTCATTTTTGCCTGATGGCTCCGAGTCGCACCCGTTTTCCTGCGAAAACGCCGTGTCTCAACTTTGGTGAGACATTTGTCTCACGCCCAAAACCGAATCTGGAACATGTGTCACCTGCCCTAATTGTGTCTCATTCCGTAACTTTAGGCTGATGCAAGGTCTGAGCCTGCGAGAAGGGAGACACGATGGGTAAGTACACGAGGGGTCTCTTGGCGGTGATACTGGCCGTAGTGCTGGTGTTGCCAGCCGCAGCATTCGCCATGCTGCCCGAGGCCAACGCCAGGTCCAGCACAGGAATGGACGGACCGATAATGACCGGAAAGGTCGCCGACCCCGACACCAGCGGTCGCTGGGAAATCTGGGCGGCAGGCCACGGTGGCAATAAGGTAACGACCCAAAACGTCGGTCGAATCTGGACCGACAAGACGGTCAAGGCAACCGAGGAAAACGAAGAGTCGGACTTTTTGACCACGCTTTCGGCGATGTCCTCGACGTCTAATTCAACCGTGACGGTCACCACGCCGCTTGACATCGTGATGGTGCTGGATGCCTCTGGCTCGATGGATGATCCTATGGGTGGCGGAGATTCCACCAAGCGTATCGATGCACTGAAGAGCGCTGCGAACAGCTTTATCAATACCATTGCCAAGCAAAACGAGGGTATCGAGGGTGTCGATAGGCAGCACAGGGTTGCCATTGTTAAGTTTGCGGGTGATAAGACCAATAAGGTCGGCAATGACCAGTACAAGAAAGGGCAATTTTGGTACAACAACTCGCAGGTGATGAAGGGTTTGACCGATTGCTCTGGCGGCAACGTGAAAGTTCTTGAGGATACAGTTGCTGGAATCAAACCAAGCGGTGCCACGCGTGCCGACTATGGTCTGGAACTGGCCGGGGATATCACTTTTGGCCGCGCAGATGCCAAGAAGATCGTTGTGTTCTTTACCGACGGCAAGCCAACGAGCTTCAGCGAGTTTGATTCTGACGTCGCCAAGGGTGCCGTGACGGCTGCCAAGAAGATGAAGGATGGCAAAGCCACCGTTTATACCATCGGCATCTTTAGTGGAGCGGACCCCGCTGACGATCCCTCGAAAGAGGGGACAAGCGACGTCAACAAGTTTATGCACGCCGTGTCGAGTAATTATCCCGATGCCACGTCGTATGCGAGCGACAAGCTTGGCACACGCGCGGAAAACTCCGACTACTACAAGTCGGCGACCAACGCCGAAGAGCTCAAGAAGGTCTTCGACGACATCTCACAGGCCATCACATCGGAGGCGCCTTATCCGACCGAAATCCATAAGGGCTACGACGAGACCAAGTCCGGCTACATTACGTTTACCGACGAGCTGGGCGACTTTATGCAGGTCGACGGATTTACCGAAGTCGTCATCAACGGCACGCCGTTTACCGAGGCGAGCAAGACGTTCAACAAAGAAACCAATACCGACACATACGAGTTCACCGGCAAGGCAAAAGACCTGCTCATCACCGTGCAGCGTGCTGGCGCTGACAATCCCCAGAAGGGCGATATCGTAACGGTTAACATTCCTGCGTCGTTGATTCCGCTGAGCCACTTTAAGACCGTAGACGGCAAGCTTTCGGTCGACAACGTTAAGCCCATTCAGGTGAAGTATGCCTCGAGCGTGAAGAGCGCCGCACTTGACAACCTGTTTACGCCCGAGAAGGTCACGGGGCTCAAGGACTACATCGAGCATAATACGACTGTCGTTGACGGCACCAAGACCGTGAGCTTCTACGCGAACAAGTGGAGCGGTGGTGCGTTGGGTGATACGGTTGCGACCTTTGAGCCGGCCGACACCAACCGCTACTACTACTTCCAGAAGCAGACTCCCATTTACACGGACAAGGACTGCACACAGCCTGCAAAGAATTCGCTGACAGATACTGGCACCTATTACTACAAGGATGAGTTTGAGGAGCAGGGCGAGAACGGCGAGGCCAAGCCCGCCACTGCCGTCATCGAGTTTATCGGCGGCGACGCTGCCAAGTTTGACGGCGCTATTGTTGCCGACAAGGACGGCAACCTTTCGTTTAGCGTGGGAACCGCGCGTCTGGCCTTTATCGACGAGCTCCACACCACCAAGGGCAGCGTGGGCGGCAACAGCACTGGTACCGCGACCGACGTTCTCAACCCCAAATGGAACAACGTGTCCGCCAAGGCGGCTGCGACGCATGTCAATTCCTATCTGGGCAACAACGGCAAGATCAGCTTTGCGTATGACATGACGCCGGCAATGGTGAACACCAAGGCCAGCTTTGGTCTAACCAAGGTGCTCGAGGGTCGCGACTGGACGAATGCTGACGCGTTTGAGTTTGGCCTGACATCCGAGAGCGGCGCCCCGATGCCTGCGGCTAGGACTGCGACCGTGCGCAAGGCTGACCTGGACCAGGGCAAGGCTGCCATCGACTTCGGCACGATCGAATACACCGAACCTGGCACGTACGTCTACAAGGTCAGTGAAAAGCATGCCGGGACCACGATTGACGGCATCGCCTACAGCAAGAACGTCGCGGAGATCACCGTGACGGTAACGCCCGACAAGGAGGGCGAGCTCAGCGCCGCTGTGAAGGTGGCCTGGAGTGAAGCCGAAGTGACCGAGTTCAAGAACGTCTACGCTGCGGATCCTGTTGAGTCCAGCGTTACCGACCAGATTACCGTGGCCAAGTCCCTGACCGGGCGCGACTTGACGGAAGGCGAGTTCAGTTTTGAGCTGCGCGAGGTTAAGGGCGAGGACTCTGAGCTTATCGAGACCGTTGCGAACGCCGCCGACGGCAAGGTGACGTTCAGCACCATCAAGTACACCGAGATCGGCCAGCACACCTACATGCTGCGTGAGGTCAAGGGCGACGCCGGTGGCATCACCTATGACGATACGATCTACACTGTCGTGACGACCATTGCCGATAACGGCAAGGGCCAGCTGGCCGCTACGCACGAGCTGAAGGGCGCCAAGGACGTCAAGAGCATCGAGTTCAAGAACGCCTACACCACAAATGCTGCCGAGGCATCGCTTACGGGCATCAAGAACCTGCAGGTCGCCGACGGCTTGACCCCGGCTGACATTGCCGGCAAGTTCACCTTTACCGTGACCGGTGAAGAGGGCGCACCCATGCCCGCGAACGCGAGTGTGACCAATGATGCCAAGGGCAAGGTCGACTTTGGCAAGATTACCTTTACGCTCGACGACCTTAACAAGGCTCTGGGCGAGAAGCCCGAGAAGCGCGAGCACACCTTTACCTACACCGTGACCGAGTCCGGCGAGGTCGCTGGCGTGACCAACGACGCCAAGCTGTCGCGCGAGGTTTCCTTCACCGTGACTGATGACGGCAAGGGCAATCTGAGCGTATCCCACAAGCCGGACGGCGATGTGGCATTTACGTTCACCAATACCTATAACGTGACGCCTGTCGAGACGAGCGTCACCGACCAGATTACCGCGACCAAGGTCCTGACCGGGCGCGAGCTTGCTGCCGGCGAGTTCTCCTTCGAGCTCGTCGAGGGCGAGGGCGAGGACGCCAAGGTTATCGCCACCGGCACTAACGCCGCCGATGGCAAGATCACGATGAGCGCCGTGAAGTACACCAAGGCCGGAACGCACGCCTACACGCTGCGCGAGGTCAAGGGCGGAACCATCAGCAAGGGCGTCACCTACAGCGATGCCGAGTACACCATCGAGACCACCATCACGGACAACGGCGACGGTACGCTCAGCGCCACGCATGTTCTGAAGGACGACGTCAAGGCTGCAACTTTCGAGAACGCTTACAGCGTGACCCCGCTCGACGCAGAGTTCGACTTTGGCCTGGGCAAGGCCATCGACGGTCGCGACTGGACGGACTCCGACAAGTTCAGCTTTACCATTACCGCTTCCGAGGGCACCCCGCTGCCCGATCCCGCAACCGTAACCGTGAGTAAGAAGGACGCGAAGGACGGCATCGCCGCCATCAAGTTCGGCAAGATCCACTACACGGCTGCCGGAACCTACAAGTATGAGATCCGCGAGAACGCGGGTAATACGGTCGGCATGACGTATGACTCCCACGTCGCGACCGCCGAAGTAACCGTGACCGAGGACGGCGATGGCAACCTGACCGCCAACGTCACCAAGAAGGAAAACGGACGCTTTACCAACACGTACCGCACTGAGCTTAACTACACCGCGGCCGGCGGTCTGTGGCTCAGCAAGTATCTGGACGGCCGCCCCATGACCGAGGGCCAGTTCACCTTTACCGTGACACCTGCTGACGACGCTTCGGCTCGCGCGCTCGGTCTGCTGCCCGGGGCCAACAGCTTCAAGTCTCCCGAAGCGGCAGAGGCAACGGTCGGACTGATCGACATTCTGGCTGGTCATGAGGTTAAATTTACGCAGGCTGACGCCGGCAAGACCTTCAAGTACACCGTGGCCGAAAAGAACGACGGCCAGCCCGGTTACACCTACGATGACGCCGTACGCACGGTGACGATCGCCATCGCCGACGACACCGCCGGTACGCTCACTGCTACGACGACCGTTTCCGGTGGTCCCGAGGGCACGCATGAGACGGTCCACAAGAGTGGCGAGAACAAGGTCGAGAAGGCCCTGGTGCCGTTCCACAACAGTTACAGCGCTACGACCAACACGCCTGGCGGCACCGCCGCTCAGGTCGTTGCCACCAAGACTCTGACCGGCCGCCCGATGGCCGACGGCGAGTTCTGGTTCGGCATCGCCTATCAGGGTGAGCTTGTGGCATACGAAAACCTCAAGCCCAATATCGGCGGGCACGTGAGCTTTGATACGCTGCACTACGACACTAAGATGCTTGCTAATCTTGAGGCTGCTGGGCTTGCCCATCGTACCGACAAGGACGGTAAGCTTGCCTGGACCATTAACTACACGGCCTACGAAGATTTATTCGGGCTGCCGAATGGCGTTTCCGCTACAACGTGGAGCTTTGGCTTTAAGGTTATCGTCGTCGACAACGGTGACGGTACCCTGACGGCGACGGTCGACTACGGCGGCGTCGAGCCCTTGTTCGAGAACGTCTACGGCGCCGACGCCGTGGATGCCGCGCTCACCGGTACTAAGAAGCTCCAGGTTGCCGAGGGCCTGACCCCGGCCGACATCACGGGTAAGTTCACCTTTACCGTGACCGCCGACGAGGCAGGTGCCCCGATGCCCGAGCGCACGACCGTAACCAACGACGCAGCCGGTAACGTGGACTTTGGCAAGATCCACTTTACGCTCGAGGACCTCAACCGCGCTCTGGGCGTGACGGACGATGCGACCGATAAGGCCGAGGCGGACGAAGCTGACGAGGCCGAGGCCGACGAGGCAGAGGCTGAAGAGGCCGACCCCGCCGCTGACGCCAATGTCGACGAGTCCGAGCCTGCGGCCCCCACCGCTCCGCGCTCGCACACCTTTGCCTATACGGTGACCGAGACCGGCAGCGCCCCTGGCGTGACCAACGATGCCAACGCCACGCGCAAGGTTTCCTATACCGTGACTGACGACGGCGCCGGACATCTGAGCGTCGTGCGCAACGGCGACGACGGTGCGGCCTTCACATTCATCAACACCTACAGCGTAACGCCCACCGACTCTGTCGTGACCGATCAGGTCAAGACGGTCAAGCGTCTGACCGGACGCGACCTTGCAGCCGGCGAGTTCACGTTTGATCTGCTCGAGGACGGCGTGGTTGTCGCTAGCGGCACCAACGACGCCAACGGCACTGTGACACTGAGCCCGATCCGCTACGAGGCGCCCGGCACGCACACGTACACGCTGCGCGAGGCTTGCCCCAATGCGCTCGGCCTGTACAAGGGCGTCACCTATGACGGTACGACCTACACCGTCGTGGCCACCGTCTCTGACAACGGCGATGGCACACTGGCCGTGACGCACAAGCTCGAGGGAACCACCGAGTCGGCTGGTTTTACCAACAAGTATCACGCCATGCCCACCCAAGTCTCCATCGGCGCCATCAAGGTGCTCGAGGGACGCGAGCTCAAGAAGGACGAGTTCAGCTTTAAGCTCGTTGGCGAGGGCATCGAGTCCACCGTCACCAACGATGCCGACGGTAAGATCAGCTTCGACAAGTTTGAGTACGACGAGCCCGGTACGCACGTCTACACCATCAGCGAAGTCAAGGGCGACGAGGCCGGTATGACCTACGACAAGTCCGTCTTTACCGCGACCGTCAACGTGGTCGATGACGGCGAGGGCAACCTCAAGGCGAACGTCGCCTTTACCAAGGGCGACAGGAGCGTCGAGGGTATCGTGTTCAACAACACGTACAAGAAGCCCGAGACTCCTACGCCGACACCCGATCCCGGCACGCCCAAGACCGTGACGAACATCGTCAAGACGGTCAAGGGTTTCCTGCCCACCACGGGCGACCAGCAGGCTGCCGCTCTGCTTATGGCATTTGTCATCGCCATGGCCGGCGTCGGAGCCCTGGTCTGGGGTATCCGTAAGCGCTAGGCACGCTGGCAGCGCCCGGGGCCAGAAGGCCCCGGGCGGCCGGCGGGGAGCCAGAACATAGCCCCACCCCCAGCCCCAGCCGCCACGGAGGTATCTCCCTCCTCCGTGGCGGCGCTTTTGTGCGTAGGCGAGAAGGGTTCGCCACGAAACCGGCCCATCTACTACGTTTAGCCCCTTACCCCCAACCATGCCGAAAAGCGCAAAAACAAAACCGCAGGTAGAACGCCTGCGGTTTTGTTCAAAACGAAGGTATGGTCAGGGGTATCGAGTCAAACGTAGTAGATGGGCCGATTTCGTGGCGGGCGGTTTCGGCTGATCCATTGGGGACGGAGGAAAACGGCTCATTTTGGTCCCGCGAGGCTGGCGGAGACACTCGTGCAGGGCCGCCCGAACAAAACTATGCCGGTTTACGGGGCTAAGTCACGCGCTCCCAACCATGCCGATATCCGTGAAAATAAAACCGCAGGTAGACAAGCCGTCATTTTACGGAAAACGCGGGTATGGATGGGGGCCCTGAGCTTAGCCCCGTAAACCGGCATAGTTTTGAAATGGCATTAAATCGATAACAGCTATTTTGCTCTGTCGGAGCGGTTGGCCGTTGGGTAATTACCCTCGCAGGTAGGCGATGGCGATCTGCGTGCGGTTGCGTAGGCCCATTTTGGCAAGGATCGAGCTGATGTGGTTGCGTACGGTGCCTTCGCCCATATAGGCGGTGGCGGCAATCTCCTTGTTATCGAGGCCGCGGGCGATGAGCTCGGCGACTTCGAACTCGCGGTCGGTCAGACCGGCAAAGGCGGCGGGCCGGCGGGTCGCGCCGGCCTCGACGTCCGCCCCATCAAAGTTGATATCTTCGATCGCCTTGCCCTCGAGCACGCGTTTGCCGTCCATGACCTGCGCCAACGCCGGCGGAATGGCAGCGACATCGGTCTTGATCAGGTAGCCGCGGGCGCCCAGCTTGAGCGCCGACACAATGTACTCGTCATCCGAGAACGTCGTCAGAAACACCACGCGCGCCGCAGGGTCGTGCTCAAGGATCTCGCGCGCGGCCGAAAGGCCGTCGCGTCCCGGCATCTGGATGTCGAGCAGCGCAATATCGGGTGCGTGCTCGGCGTAGAGCGCCACCGCATCGTTGCCGTTGGCACCGGTGCCCACCACTTCGATCTGCGGCTGGGCGCCCAAGATAATCTTGAGCGAATCGACCACCAAGCGGTGGTCGTCGACAACGATGAGCCTCATCGGCCCTCATCTCCTTGCTGTTTGGGAACGGTGGCAAACACACGCCAGCCGCCGGCGCCGGCACGCGGGCCGGCGGTGAAGGTGCCGCCAAGCGCCTCGATGCGCTCGCGCATGGAGGCGAGCCCCATGCCCTCCGCGGTGCCGCGGCCGCTTGCTTGGACCTCACCCACGCCATCGTCGGTAACAATGAGCTGGTAAAACGACGGATGCTCCATGCACCGTACGGTGACGGTCTGGGCGCAAGCGTGGCGTATGGTATTGGAGAGCGCTTCGCGCAGGACCGCTGCAAAGCAGTTGGCGACGTTTGCGGGCGCATGTTCGGCCATAACTTCAAGCTCAATCTGCGGGCCGCCGTCCGAGCGTGTGCCTTCGACAATGCGTTCGAGCTGCACGGAAAGGTCGACGGCGTTGTCGTTGAGCGCGTGGACGCTGGCGCGCACAAGCTGGAGCGCCTCGTCAACCGTGCGTTTAACGTCGGCGAAATCGGCGGCGACGCCAGGCTCGTCGGCGTGGACCACGCGTAGGGCTTCGGCCTGCAGTGAGGCGCGCGTGAGCTGGTGCCCGACGTTATCGTGGATCTCGCGCGCGATGCGGGCGCGTTCGGCGAGCGTCGCGAGCTCGACTTCGTAGTCCTGGCGATCGGCAAGATCGCGGTTGCGCGCCTCGAGCGCGAGGGCTCGTTCCTGCAGCTCGTCGCGGGTGCGGCGCATGCGCCGCTGCTCGCGCTCCAACTGGGCGGTGCGTAGCGATAGCAAGGTGGCGGCAACCGAAAGGATGGCGGTCAGCAGGAGCGTTCGTGCGGTAAGCGCATCGGCGCGAAGGTCCGCGACGAGCGCAAAGGCAAAGACGGAGCCAATGCCCAACGCGACCCAGGCGTGCTCGCGGCGCACGCGTCGCGCGATGTCATAGAGGGCGAGAGGCGCAAACGGCACAAACGGCGGCACGAAGACAGCCGCGATGATGCAGGCGTAGCTCGCTGCCTCGCTTGCGCGTCGGGTGCGTTTCCCCTGTGCGACCTCGGCCAGCGAGGTGGCAATAATGCCAAGGCAAAACGCCACAACCAGACGAGCGTCCACGGCAAGACCCATGGCGGCCGCAATACAGCACGCCAGCACGATCGATTTGTCGAAAAGCCTGTTCATACGGGTATTGTACGCGAAGCTACGCGTGGTGGAGGGGCCGCCTAGCGCAACCGTGACATTCCTCCCGCACGGTGGGGCGGTCGCGTCAGCGGGCCACGCGACCGAGCCCCCGCACTCGTGACAAAGCTCACTGGTGCGCGCCGTCCGCTCCTGCGATGATGCAATCGTACCGGGCCGCAATCAACAGAAGGGCCGCCTCATGACAGACATCGTCCACGTCGAAAACCTCGTCAAGCGCTACGACGATCTTATCGCGCTCGACCACTTTAACCTGAGCATTGCCCCCGGCGAGATCTTTGGCCTGCTGGGCCCCAGCGGCTCGGGCAAGACTACGTCCATCAACTGTATTCTGCAGCTGCTTGCCTACGACAAAGGCGCCATCGAGCTGTTCGGCGAACCCATGACGCCCGCCCGCTACGACCTCAAGCGCCGCATCGGCGTGGTGCCGCAGCAGGTGGCGGTGTTTGACGAGCTCACGGTGCGCGAGAACATCGACTATTTCTGCAGCCTTTACGTCAACGACCGCAAGCGCCGCCGCGCGCTCGTGGACGAGGCCATCGACTTTGTCGGGCTGGGCGACTTTACCAAGTTCCGCCCCGGTAAGCTCTCGGGCGGCCTAGCGCGACGCCTCAACATCGCCTGCGGTATCGCGCACAAGCCCGAGCTCATCTTCTTTGACGAGCCCACGGTGGCGGTCGACCCGCAGAGCCGCAACGCCATCCTGGAGGGCATCTGCCGCCTGCGCGACGAGGGCGCCACAGTGGTGTATACCAGCCATTACATGGAGGAAGTCGAGCAGATTTGCAGCCGCATCATGATCATGGACGGCGGGCGCGTGCTGGCGCAGGGCACCAACGACGAGCTCAAGCGCATGATTCAGATGGGCGAGCGCGTGACCGTCGAGGTCGGCGCCGTCGAGGCCGCCACGGTCGAGCGGCTGCGCGCCCTCGAGCATGTGCTTTCGGTTGAGCTGTCCGGCGGCGAGCTCGTCTGCACCTGCGAGGCGAGTCCGCACAATCTGGTCGACATCCTCGACACGCTGCGCACCGCCGACGTTGCGCTCGGCCGCGTGTGGAGCGAGCCGCCGACCCTCAACGACGTGTTCCTCGAGATCACCGGCCGCGAGCTGCGCGACTAGGGGGCGGCCATGTTCAACACTATCATCACCACGGTCAAGACGCTGCTGCGTCGGCCGAGCACATTGGTCTGGGGCGCGGTCTTTCCCATCGCGCTTTCCACGATGTTCATGTTTATGTTTGCGAATCTGAGCTCCGACGGCACGGTCGACCCGGTGCCGGTGGCCGTTGTCGCTGACGAAGCCTGGGACGCCTCGACCTTTAAGGATGTGGCGACGTCGCTTGCCAAGGAGGGCGACGACCAGCTGCTCGAGATCCACGAGTGCGACGATGCAGCCGACGCGAACCGTGCGCTTAAGGCCGGCGAGGTCGCGGGCATCTATACGGTCGACGACGCGGGCACGCCCAAGCTCACGCTGCTTTCGAGCTATGACAACTCGCGCGCCTCGTCGGTGCTCACCGACCGCAGCATTCTGGAGACGGTGGCAAGCTCGTATACGCAAAATGCCGAGCTCATGTCCCAGATTGCCCAGGACAACCCGGCGGCGCTCGCCGACCCGGAGGCGGTTGCGCGCGCCCTGTCGCTAGAGGGCGGCACCCGCCGCGTTAGCCTGACGCGCACCACGCCCGATGGCACGGTCATCTACTACTACGCGCTCTTTGGCCTGGTTGCGATGATGTCTGCCGAGTTTGCTGCCTTGAGCGTCGTCGATTTGCAGCCCAATCTGTCGGGCCTTGGCGCGCGCCGCTGCGTGGGCGGCCTTTCCAAGACGGCGTCGCTGGCCGGCATCTTTGTCGGCTCGTGGCTGGTCTCCTTCGCCTCGATGACGATCGCGATTGGCTATGTGCGCCTGGTCGTGGGCGTCGACTTTGGCGGGCGCGAGGGACTGTGTCTGGTGGGCGGCGCCGCTTCCGCGCTTGCCGCCACGGGCCTGGGGCTCTTTGTGGGCACGCTTCCCGTTAAGGGCGGCAAGGCGTCCAAGTCCGGCATCCTTACGGGCTTTGCTACCACGTGCGCCCTGTTCGCCGGCCTCTACGGCGAGCCGGCGATGGCGCTTGCCGACGACGTCGCCCGCGCCTGCCCTGCCGAGTGCTGGCTCAACCCCGTCAAGCTTATCTGCGACATGTTCAACCGCCTGTATTTCTTTGAGGACCTGGGACCTTTTGCCGTTCGCGCCGGCGCGCTGGTCCTGATGGCCCTGGTGCTTGTCGCCGCCGCCACGCTGATCTTTGGAAGGAGCCGCTATGAGCACCTTTAAGACCGCGCTTCGCATGGCGCTCGCGCACCCGCTCTATCTGCTCATCTACACGGTGTTCATTTCGCTCATGGGTGTGTTCATCGCGGCATCGGTGAGCTGGAACTCGTCGCAGCTCACTGAGTACAAGCCCTACGACGCCAATGTGATTGTGGTCGACCGCGACGACAGCAATCTTTCGCGTGCGCTTACCAAGCATCTGGGGTCGCGCTTTGACCTGGTCACGGGTGTTGGCGACGACACGTACGACCTTGCGGACGCGCTCTCCAAGAGCAACAGCGCCAAGGGCAGCGCCGACTGCGTGTTCTTTATCCCGGAGGGGTTTGAGGACGACCTCGTTGCAGCCGCCCGCGTGGGGGAGTCCCTGCCCAAGCTCGATGTGACCTACGGTGCCGGCACCATGGCGGCGGCGCTTTCGTCTGCCGAGGCCTCGCGCTGGATCTCGCTCGCGGGCGCTGCGACGGCGCTTGAGCCCGCTGCTTCTAACGGCGACGTTGCCAAGGCCGCCGAGCATGCCGCTGCAAAGCGCGCGGAGGTCCAGATCGAGCGGGTCAAGGTCGACTCGGCTGCTGCCGCCACGCTCGAGTCGTACTTCAACTTTGGCGCGTACGCGATTATCTCGTCGGTCATCGTGTCGGTGGGGCTGGTGTTCTCGGGCATGAACGAGCCCGAGCGCGTGCGCCGCATGGATGCCGGCCCAATCTCCGATCGCCAGCGTTCGCTTGCCGTGTTTGCGGCCGCCGCCGTGCTCACCGTCTGTATCTGGTTTGTGTCGAGCATGATGGGCGTCGTGGGCTTTGCCAGCGCGGTTGCCGAGGTCGGCGTGGGTCGCGTGTGCCTGGCGCTGGCGGCAACGTTTGCCCTAGCGCTGACGCCACTGGCCGTTGGCTTTACGCTGTCGAGCCTGGGCGCGCGCGAGGAGCTGCTCAACGGTGTGGGCAACCTGTTTGGCATGCTCATGACGTTTTTGGGTGGCGCCTGGATGCCGCTGTCGCTGATGGGCTCGGCCGTGCAGACCGTGGCGCACTTTGTGCCGACATATTGGGTGAACGACGCGATTGGCAAGGCGCTCGCTTCGGATCTGACGTCCACCGTGTTGGGCGACATCGCCTGCGACCTGGGCGTCACCGTGCTCTTTGCCGTGGCCATCGCCGCCGCAGGCCTAGCCCTCGCCCACGACAAATCCCGCGTCTAACCGCCTAGTCATTGGGGACAGACTTAAACGACCAAGAGTGCTCATTGGGGACAGTCTTAAATGACCAGTCATCGGGGACGGTCTTTGCCGAACTGCCGATTCGCCGGCCGGGGTGGCAAGGACTGTCCCCATCTGCC
>UMIM01004248.1_pt1 | contig 14659 bp, 7 predicted proteins | sample 1965831 | NCBI WGS metagenome assembly UMIM01 (sample SAMEA4836125, study PRJEB28245) | human gut metagenome | biome: gut microbiome; material: fecal sample | place: Denmark | collected 2008 | reverse complement strand
ATCAACAGATTGTTGCGAAAATTAAGATATGTCTTCATCGGATTGTTCTTAGGCAAAGTGCCGCCACCGACATGAAAGACAAAACTGTCTGGTATGCAGAAAATCTTACGTCCCATCAGACGCAGGCGCCAGCACAAATCAATCTCCTCGCAATGGGCAAAGAACCTGGCATCAAAACCTCCTGACGACTTAAAATCTGAAGAACGTATCATCATACATGCTCCCGTAGCCCACAGCACTTCAGCATCGTAATCATATTGTCCGTTATCAGCCTCAACAGTATCAAAAATTCTGCCGCGACAAAAAGGATAGCCATAACGGTCAAGATATCCGCCACTGGCTCCTGCATATTCAAAAGAATCATGATCTTTCTCAGACAACAGTTTTGGCTGACAGGCTGCAGCCTCAGGATGGTTGTCCATAAACTCAACCAAAGGTGCCAGCCAATGATGGGCAACTTCAACGTCAGAATTCAGCAATACATAATATTCTGCCTCAATCTGTTCCAAAGCCTTGTTATATCCCTCGGCAAAGCCCCAGTTTTTTTCAAGAAGCACCAGGCGAACTTCAGGAAAGCGTTGTTTAAGTATTTCAAGCGAATCATCAGTAGATGCATTGTCTGCAACATAAACAGTTGCATCCTTACGCGAATATTCAAGCACATTAGGCAAAAAGCGTTTCAGCATCTCTGCCCCATTCCAGTTTAATATTACGATAGCAACTTTTTCCATTTTACAATAAAGCTTTTAGTGCCGTTTTATCATGATTGAAGTCACCCAGCTTCACCTTAACGAGCTGATTGTCAAGCCTGTCGTTGTCAGGTGACGGCGGCAGTTCTACACGAATGTAATTTTTTGTAAACCCATGCATGGCTCTTCCTCTGGCAGCCTTCTCAAACAACACCTCAGCCTCATATCCAATGAAACGCTCATAAAAAGCATGAGTCTTATTGTCTGACATATCAAGAAGACGCTTGCTGCGCAGTTTTTTGTCGCCATCAGACACTACATAAGGTATCTTCAAAGCCATTGTACCCGGACGCTCTGAATAAGGGAACACATGAAGCTGAGTAACATCGAGCGACTGAAGGAAGTTGTAAGTCTCTTCAAACAACTCAGGCTTTTCGCCGCGTGTTCCAACCATCACATCCACACCGATAAAGGCATCGGGCATTACTTTCTTTATCAGATTTATCTTATGAGCAAACAACGCTGTATCATAACGGCGATGCATAAGGCGCAACACTTCATCAGACCCGCTCTGAAGCGGTATATGGAAATGAGGCATGAAAGCCCTGCTCTGAGCACAATATTCTATAAGCTCATCATCCAGCAAGTCTGGCTCAATGCTGCTTATACGATAGCGCTTTATGCCTTCTACCTTGTCCAAAGCCTTTACCAAGTCGACAAAACGTTCATTCGTTGTTTCGCCAAAATCTCCGATATTCACGCCGGTGAGAACAATCTCTTTGCCTCCTTCTGCCGCAGCCTGCTCAGCCTGCTCAACAAGCGACGCAATACTCGGATTACGGCTAAAGCCACGGGCGTAAGGAATGGTGCAATATGTACAGAAATAGTTGCAGCCATCCTGCACCTTAAGAAAATAACGTGTACGGTTACCACGCGAGCAGCTCGGTGCAAAAGTCTTAATGTCTTTTGTCTTCTGTGTATGATATCTGTGCAGCGCCTCACCGTTTTTTACGCCTCCCCATGCTTCAGACAAGAACTGAATAAGGTTGGCTTTCTCGTTAGCTCCAAGCACCAGGTCAACTCCTTCTATCTGGCTCACTGTTTCAGGTTTCAGCTGAGCATAACATCCGGTTACAACGACAAAGGCTCCCGGATGATTGCGCACCATCCTGTGTATAGCCTGGCGGCATTTATGATCGGCAACTTCTGTAACAGAACATGTGTTTATTATACAAATGTCAGCAACCTCGCCTTCACCTGCCGTACTTACACCCATCTCTGACAACAAACGGCCAAAGGTGGATGTCTCTGAAAAATTTAATTTGCAGCCTAATGTGAAAAAGGCCGCCTTTTTACCTTGAAAGGCTGATGTATCTATCATAATCTAATCTTTCTACTTTTCCGTCCGATTTTAATATTGCAATTTTATCGGACCAGTATTATCAACCATCAGAAAAAGAAAGCAATGTCACTGGCATTTACCAACGCCCATCCGGCTGCACATTCCCTGACACATATAAATTCAGGCACATTTGTGCCGTTTCAAATATCCTGCCATGCACACACCTTATTATATATAATGCATACATCTGCTTTTCTTCTGATATTTCTATGATTTTCTCGATGCAAAGATAATAAAAAGTAGGAACTAACAGACACAGTAAAAACTATTTATTAAACGCCATCCCCAATTAAAAGAAATTAACATTTCGTATTTAACTGACAATCAATTACTTACAAAAAAGTTACAAAAATGAATGAAAAAAATTACTAAAAGCAGAACAACGTATCAAAAAAATGTTTACCTTTGCATCGTTCAAAAGAACAAATGATTGTTTTACAGATTTTAAAAAAGCAAAGAAAATGAAGAAATTAGTTTTAATGTTCGTAGCTATCGCAGCTATCTCTTTCGCATCTTGTGGTAACAAAACAGCTCAGGCTGAGGGTGCTGACACAACAGATACAGCTGCTGTTGACACTGTTTCTGCTGTTGATACAGCTGCTGTTGACACAGCTGCTGCTGACACAGCTAAATAATTTAGCTACAACAGTTAAAAGGAGATTAAAAACCGCAGGACACAGTCTTGCGGTTTTTGCTTTTATATAATCAAGTCATCAAAAGACTTAATAAATCACCATCTACGCAAGACTAAATATTAAAGCCTGCATGACGGCTATGTAAAACACGGCAAATTACGATGCAAAAGGTATGCTTTTAGCTTTCAATATGCCACATATTACAATGTAAGAACTATGCTTTTGCAACAAGAAAAATCATCAAAACGATTTTCATCATCACCCTAAATGTTTTATTACATAACACTTTGACAATAAGTCTGTTATAACGTTATCACCAATAAAATCAGTTCAATAAGTCAAGCCGTGACAATAATATATGTGATGAGTTGGAAAATCAACTCATCACACATTATAGTACACAAAATCAATAAGTTACATACGAATGTGATGAGTGATGACTTTTTATAAAAAATCATTTACGCTTTATTGCATAACAAGACATCTATCAGATTGCCTTTGAAACAACACCAAAGAACAATCAGCACCACTCTATCAATCTTGACTACATCACAGCCTTACACATAACAATAAGCAAAATATTCAGCCTGAATGAAATAAAATCCGCCAGACTAAAAGTCTGACGGAAAGAATTAATAGAAAATAGTATGAAATAAAGTCATGTTTTTGTGCTGATCTTGGATATATCAAATCAAACGACAAACACTTTCAATTTAATAATAACTCATCAAAAGATGCCGGCAATGATACTATTGCTATACCAAATATCAAACAAGCATACGACAATAATACTTGCCGGCATACAAACCAAAACAAACTAACATTAAAACTTGCGCATATAATCCCAATATTTTTTATTTATGTCAAGTCTGTCATTATTATCCGCTGACGTTTGCTTTCTACCCGGACTAGCAAGCGGATACACATCAGCAAATTAGCCCTGGCACATAAGAATCTGACAAATAGTTAATCACGTCCTCCTCCTAAAGCCTGATACAGGCTTATCACGCTTTGCACTTCAGTAAACATATTGGCAACCTGCTGAAGTTCGGCATTAAGCAACGACTGCTGCGCCGTAAGCACCTCAAGATAATTAGTATTACCATGCTGCATCAAAAGCTTCGTGCTGCGTAATGCTGTCTGCAACGATTCCACCTGCTTGCTGTAAATAGACGTTTTGGCATGACTTGTCTGATAAGCAGTAAGAGCATCGTTAACCTCACTGCCGGCATTCAGCAATGCCTGCTGAAAAGCCAGACGAGCTTCTTCCTGCTGCGCCTTTGATATACGTAGCTGTGCAACATTCTGCCCTTTGTTGAACAGAGGCAGAGTCAACGAGCCTAAAGCCTCTGCCAAAAACTTTCCCGGATTCAGGATTGCCGAACCTACAGCATTTGTCCAACCGACAGAACCGCTCAACGTAATCTGAGGATAAAAGGCCGAACGTGCCTGATTGGTGGCATAGAACGCAGCCTCAAGGCTACGTTCCGCACTTCTTACATCAGGTCTGTTAGACAACATCTGCAAAGGCACACCAACGGTTATGTCACAATCAAGCTGCATCTGGCACAGCTTCCCACGCTGATGCTTTTGAGGAGCCTCGCCCAATATAATAGACAGGCTGTTTTCTGTCTGATTTATCTGCTCCTTTATATCAAGCACAGACGCCCTGACACCATGAAGGGATGCCTCCATCTGTGCAACTGCTGCCTCATTATATTGCCCGGCCTTCATCAAGGCGCGCGCTGTTTCAACAGTCTCTTCCCATGAAGCCATGGTACGTTCAGTCAAATCAAGCTGAGCGTCAAGCATTTGCAATGTATAATAAGCATTAGCAATACTTGCGATGAGCTGCGTACGCACAGCCTGCTTGTAATCTATGCTTTTGGCATAAAGAGCCTTTGCCTGCAGCTTGGCGTTGCGTATACGTCCAAACACATCCAGTTCCCAGCTTGCTGTAATAGGCAACTGATAAGTCTGCGTTGCCTTCTGATTATCGAAACTGCTTACAGAGCCTTGCGGGGCAAAGGCAAACGAAGGCAGATAGGCCAACTTTGCAGCCAACAATGTAGCCTCAGCCTCCTCAATCCTAAGCTGAGCCGACTTATAGTCTGTGTTGTTTGCCAGTCCCTCTTCTATCAGATTCTGCAACAGTGTATCCGTAAATAATTCACGCCAATATACATTGCCAAGACTTGCAGTGTCCGTGCCATACGACAATGAGTCACCATACAGGTTGTCAGGAACTGAAGTCTGCGGCTCATACTTTGTATATATTCCGCAACTGCACATCATAACAGCCGCAAATATCATATAAAACGCTTTCCTCATTTTCATTTGTTTTCAATGTTCAACTTACCTTTTTCTATCATTGTCCTTGCTTTTTCTACAACCGACTGCAAGTCGTCTTCCTCTTGCAGAGGTGTTCTGATCTTCTCCTGCAGATATTCAAAGACTATAAAGAACAGAGGCACTACAAAAAGCAAAGCTATGGTACCTATGGTTATACCTCCAACCACACCAGTAGCCAAAGAGTTGTTGCCGTTGGCTCCTGCACCCGACGAGAACATAAGCGGCAGCATGCCAAAGACCATACACAGAACCGTCATGACAATAGGACGGAAACGGGCCTGGGCTGCAGAATAGGCCGAAGCAACTATACCTAATCCCTTTCGGCGACGCTCAACGGCATACTCCGTAATAAGAATAGCTGTCTTGGCAAGCAATCCGATAAGCATTATCACACCGGTCTGCAGATAAATGTTGTTCTCTATGCCAAACAGTCTTGCAAAGAGGAACGAGCCCATAAGTCCAAACGGCACTGAGAAGATGACCGCAAGCGGCAACAGGAAACTCTCATAAAGACATGACAAAATGAGATAAATAAGAATGACGCACATGAAATATACAAACGCCGTTTGCGCACCGCTGTTTCCGGCCTCCTCGCGTGCCATACCTCCATACTCATATCCATAGCCCGACGGCAGCATCTTTTCGGCAGTCTCTTTAATTGCAGTCTGAACCTGTCCCGAAGAATATCCGTCTGCAGCATTGACATTAACCGGAATCGTGTTATACAGATTGAAGCGCTGTGCCAGCTCAGCACCAAGAACATTCTTTATTGTTACAAACTGGCTTAGCGGTGCCATCTCGTCTCCATTGCGTACAAACATGTTGTCAAGGGCATGTTCATCAAGACGGAACTTTGGCGAAGCCTGAATCTGTACACGATAAACCTTTCCAAACTTATTGAAGTCAGACACATACGAAGCTCCGCAATAGCTTCCCAAAGCATCAAGGACATCATTAGGAGATATTCCGGCACGCTTACATTTTGCAGCATCAACATCAACGGCAATCTGCGGGAATGACATTGAGTAAGAAGAATATGCCATGGCAACCTCTGGACGTTTGTTCAACTCAGCTACAAACTTTACCGTAGTATCATAAAACTTCGCTATGTCGCCGCCGGTTTTGTCCTCCAGATACAGCTCGGTAGAGTTACCCGTTCCGTAACCGGGTATCATGGCCGGCTGAAAACAGAATATCTGAGCCTCCTTTATTTCACTGAGCTGTCTGTTAAGGCGTTCCATCACGGCATCAACATTATGCTCCTTGCCCTTGCGTTCATCCCATGTCTTCAGCTTTATAATGGCTGTACCATATGATGTGCCCTGTCCTGAAATGAGGCCATAGCCCGTAATGCGTGAGAAATGGTCTACTTCTGGAGTTTTCTGCAAAATGGCCTGCACCTTGTCCATAACCTTATTGGTTTCGGTCAGAGAGTTTCCCGGAGAAGTACTTACGTTCAGCATGATTGTTCCCTGATCTTCCTGAGGGACAAAACCGGTCTTTGTCGTATTCATAAGGTAAACAAGCAAGACTACCGTAACACCAAGCGATGCCCACCCCATCCATCTGTGATGGAAGAAGAACATCAAAGCACGCTTATACTTGCCCAACATCACCTTATACGATGCATTGTATGCAGCCTTAATCCGCGCATTAAATCCTTTCTTAACTCCGCTATTGCTTTCTGGTTTAAGCAACATCGCGCATAATGCGGGACAGAGTGTGAGGGCGTTAAGGCAGGATATGCCCACAGCGACAGCCATGGTGACACCAAACTGAGTGTAGAACACACCAGACGTTCCGCCCATGAACGTTACAGGAACAAACACGGCCATAAACACAAGCGTACACGTTACAACAGCCATTGACACATCGTGCATGGCATCCTTCGTTGCCAGATATGGCGATGTATGCCCCACTTCAAACTTTGCCTGAACCGCCTCAACAACGATAATTGCATCGTCAACAACAGTCCCGATAGCCAACACAAGGGCGAACAGCGTCAAGATGTTAATGCTGAAACCTGCAATCTGCAAGCAAGAGAATGTTCCGATGAGTGAAACGATAATAGATATCGAAGGAATAATGGTACTCTTGAAATCATGAAGGAAGAAATAAACAACCATTATTACAAGCAGAATAGCAATAACAAGCGTCTCTACCACGGTGTCGATTGATGCGAACAAGAAGTCGTTCACACTCATCATCTGTACAAACTCACAGCCCGCAGGAAGATCTTTCGACATGTCATCAAGTTCACCGGCTATCTGCTGGTTCACAGCCGTAGCATTAGCTCCGGCCACCTGAAACACCATAAACGTTGTTCCGGGCACACCGTCTACTTCGCCATGATAACTGTACGACTGCTTTCCGAGTTCAACATCTGCGATATCCTTAAGTCTGAGCACAGTTCCGTCTTTCTGCGACCTGATTACGATGTTTTCAAATTCAGGCACCTCTTTAAGTCGGCCTTTATACTTCATTGTATACTGATAAACATGATCGGAGTTCTCGCCAAGCGAACCGGCCGGGGCAACAATGTTCTGTTCTGCAAGAGCCTGAGTTACGTCTGCAGGAATAAGCCCATATTGAGACATCACGTCTGGCTTCATCCATACACGCAGACTGTATGTATCACCCAACTCAAGGACATCGCCTACGCCCTGAATACGCTTAAGACGCGGTATGACATTTATGTCAAGATAATTGGCAAGAAAGGTCTCGTCGTAACGCTTGTCTTTGCTTACAAGAGAGTTTATCTGCAAGAAACCGTTCTGACGCTTTGTCGTGCTGACACCGATGCTCTTAACCGCCGACGGAAGTTTGCCTTCAGCTTTAGACACACGGTTCTGCACATTCACGGCAGCCATGTCCGGGTCAGTGCCTTGCTTGAAATAGACCATAATCTCAGCTGTTCCTGAGTTGGTTGCCGTTGAAGTTATATAAATCATGTCTTCTACTCCGTTGATGCTTTCCTCAAGAGGAATTATCACGCTGTTCATAACAGCATCGGCATCAGCTCCTGTATAAGTAGCCTCAACCCTCACCGTAGGAGGAGCAATGTCAGGATATTGCTCAACCGGCAGGGTGAAGAGAGAGATAAGACCAACTAAAACTATCAATATGGATATGGCCAGCGCCATAACCGGCCTTTTTATAAAGATGTTTCCTTTCATAAAAATCTTTTTCCCTTTTTGTTTTTATCATTTCACAATAGTTCCCTCGCGCACAAGTCCGGCACCCTTTGAAACATATTCGTCTCCTACGCTCAGACCGCCTGTGACGATATACTCCTTGCCGTCGTTATAGGGGGCAACCGTTATGAGTGTTGAAACAGCTTTGCCGTTTACCACTTTATACACTATGTATTTGTCTTGCTGCTGCACTGTGGCTTCCTGCGGAATAACAATACAATTCTTAAACTCGCTCGGTATCAGGACATTGCCAGACGAACCGCTGTAAAGCAACCTGGACTTATTCGGGAACACAGCCCTAAGGCCTACCGCTCCGGTCTCTTTGTCTATCACTCCGCTTATCGACTCTATCTTGCCTTTCTCATCGAATATCGAACCATCGTTAAGCTGAAGCTGTATTTCCGGCATCTGCTTTATTGCATTGTCCTTAGTGCCATACTGACGCACCATGGTGAGAAGCTGATTTTCCGGCATTGAGAAATATACATACACCTTAGAGTTATCCGAAACTGTTGTAAGAGGCTTTGTCATCGACGGACTGACCAATGTTCCTACACGATACGGCAGCATTCCAACAACACCGTCGCTCGGACTCTTCACCTCTGTATAAGACAAATTGTTACGTGCATCCCTCTCCTCTGCCCGCGCCTGTACCAGCTTAGCCTTGGCCGTCAGATATGCATTACGGTTTGTCTTCAGGTTAAAGTCTGACACCACTTTCTGTGCATGAAGCTCCTTGGCACTCTGATATGTCAGCTCAGCCGTGGCAAGATTTGCCTCAGCATCCTTCACATTGGCTACAGCCGTGGCAAGTGCCGTCTGATATGGAACCTGGTCTATAACAAAAAGCACTTGTCCTTTCCGTACTGTCTGTCCCTCTGAAACATTAAGTTTTACTATATATCCTGAAACTTTTGGATAAATATCGATATCCTGCATACCTTCAATTGATGCAGAATAAGAAGTTGTTATTGTTTTGTCTGTCTTCCCCTCCACTTTCTTCGTGGCATAAGTCTGCCTGTTAACTTCAGCAGGTTTGTTCTTGCATGATGTTGCAATGAATAAACATGTAAAGGCAACAAGCCATACATTCAAGTTTAAAATCTTTTTCTTCATATCATTAATATATTATCTGATTTTCGCCGCGAAAGTAACAATTTGCCGTGCAGAATCAGTAACAACATTTCCTTCAGATGTGTTCAATTTGACTTCTGCCTGCAAGAAAAGAAGAAAATAGAACATAGGCTGAGGAAAAAGGAATATTACAGGTAAGCCGTAATTTAGTATCTTTGCAAACAAAATCAGAACAGATGAACAAAGACATAAGAAATATTTATAATCAAGAAACAAGCAAAAATTTTTATGACAACGACTACGTGAAAATAACTGACCGACTCGACTATATCTTTCATGAAAGCAAAAGTGAAAAAATTGAAGAATTCACGTTTGTCTACTGCGAAAAAGGAGAACTTAAAATAGAGTTAAACAACACTGTTTTCTGTCTCCATAAAAACGACATACTGGTATGTCTGCCTAACTCGCTCATAAACCTAATTGAAGAAAAAAGCGAGAATAAGCTTATAATAATATGCTTTTCAAACCGCTTGGCACACCGCATGACTCAAACAGAAAAAGGGACATGGAAAATGATGGAGCATCTGCACGTCTGTCCTGTCAGGCATATGACCAAAAACGAATGTGTTGTATTGAAAAAATATATCGACTTAATTTCTGACAAAATAGACGTTGACGCAGACAAATTCCAGAAAGACATACTCATGCATATCGCATCGGCGATGTTTACGGAAATGATTGCCATAGCATATCAGAACAGCTATGAAGACTGCACAGACGACAGTTCAGAAGAATGTCTCAGGCAATCTGACTACATATTCAACAACTTCATGGAGGCTGTAACGGCAGATAAGGGAAGGCACCGGACAATAGGATATTATGCCGAAATGCTTTGCTATACGCCAAAATATCTTTCAACCATTGTCAAAAAGGTATGTGGCAAGAATGCTCTTACGCTTATCAACGACAACGCCATTGAACACATCATTGCAGAACTGAAATATTCTGACAAGAACATTAAGCAGATTGCATTCGACTTTAATTTTTCTAACAACTCTTTCTTTTCCAAGTTCTTTAAGATGCATACAGGCATATCGCCAACTGAGTATCGCAACAATATCATAAAAAACGAAGACGGAAAAACAGAGACTGAAAAAAACGAAAACAGATAGCAGAAACAACGAACAGTCATATTGGCATATAATGGCACAGGCATCAGGCATCATGAATAGTAGCAAAGTGTATCCAAAATAACTGAATACAAAACTCAATGAGTTTCATACCAAAAATCACTGAATAAGCAATGTTAAATCAGTGGTTTTCAGATAACATTTCAGCATATATTTTACTGTTTTACAAAAGGTGCCCTTTTACATTGCGAAAGAGCACCTTTTACAATGCAAAAGACATCAAATCGCGCGCTAAAAGGTATGCTTTTGCAAATCAATGAAATAAAGCTAACCGGCACATTGTCTGCAATACGCGTAATAGAGGCATAAGCCATTGGTTTTCAATATATTACGCATCTTCAGTAAAAGGGCAACATTTAAGCAAGGATAATGATGTCCAGACCCATATATCCATAAACTCTTTGACATATGATTTATGGGAAACTGCTCAATATAAACATAAATCCTGTTTAACACAAATAGGCCATTAGGATTCGGTCGGGATTTTTGCTTTATATTGAGCGGATTTTCGTTAGATTTTTCGCAGGCATAGTGAGCTATGTCAAAAAAAATCTGACAAAAAGACGACAATAGAAACAAAAAGACAGGCTGAAAGCATCAATGCACAAAATTGATAAAGTAATATGCGCTATAATGCCCGATTTGGGGTTAATCATTATGAGCCGTTTGAATTAAAACAATAAAGGAGATGACGCCACAAGACGTCACCTCCTTGATAATAAACATGATAAAATATCTCTTATTTATATTCTTCCCATGATTTGATGTCGATGTCATCAAGCTTAACACGACAGAAAGCATTGATAAACGCACTTGCCAGACGACCGTTTGTGATAAGAGGCACGTTAAGGTCGATAGCTGCACGACGAATCTTATATCCGTTTGAAAGCTCGCTGACAGTAAGGTCTTTCGGTATGTTCACCACCATATCTATCTCATGATTGTGAAGCATGTCGAGAGCCTGAGGTTTCTTATCGCTGTCTGACGGCCAGTAAACGAGCGTGTTCTCTATGCCGTTCTCTGTAAGATACTTTGATGTGCCAACAGTTGCATACAGCTTGTATCCGTTGCTTACAAGCTGACGGGCCGCATCGAGCATGGCAGCCTTCTGCTTTGCGCCACCTGTAGAGAGCAATATGTTCTTTTTAGGTATGCGGTGGCCGACAGACAGCATACTCTTAAGCAACGCCGTGTTTGTATCATCACCAAGACATCCTACCTCACCTGTAGAAGCCATGTCGACACCAAGCACAGGGTCGGCCTTCTGCAAGCGGTTGAAAGAGAACTGACTTGCCTTAATACCAACGTAGTCGAGGTCGAACAAGTTCTTCTCCGGCTTTTCTACCGGCAGACCAAGCATAACCTTTGTGGCAAGTTCAATGAGATTTATCTTAAGCACCTTGCTGACAAACGGGAACGAACGTGAAGCACGCAGGTTACATTCAATAACCTTTATATCATTCTCTCGTGCAAGGAACTGTATGTTGAACGGTCCGCTGATATGCAGTTCCTGAGCAATCATCTTGCTGACGCGCTTTATACGGCGTATTGTCTCGCAATAAAGTTTCTGGGGCGGGAACTGTATTGTTGCGTCGCCTGAGTGAACTCCGGCAAACTCGATATGTTCACTGATTGCATAGGCAATGATTTCGCCGTTCTTAGCAACTGCGTCCATCTCAACCTCTTTCGCATGTTCGATAAACTGACTTACAACAACAGGATGATCTTCTGAAACGTTGGCTGCAAGTTTGAGGAAGCGCTCAAGTTCTTCATTGTTTGAACATACGTTCATTGCCGCACCTGAAAGGACGTAAGAAGGACGAACCAATACAGGGAAGCCTACACGGTCGATAAACTTGTTGATGTCATCCATTGAAGTCAGTGCGCTCCATTCAGGCTGGTCTATGCCGTTGCGTCCTAACATTGAAGAGAACTTGGCACGGTCCTCTGCATTGTCGATATCCTTGGCTGATGTACCGAGGATAGGAACATTCTGTGCATCGAGACGCATTGCAAGGTTGTTGGGAATCTGTCCGCCCGTAGAAACAATGACGCCATAAGGACATTCGAGGTCGATAATATCCATGACACGCTCGAATGTAAGCTCATCAAAGTAAAGACGGTCGCACATGTCGTAGTCGGTAGACACGGTTTCAGGGTTATAGTTTATCATTATGCTGCGATAGCCCTGCTTGCGTATTGTGTTAAGCGCCTGAACTCCGCACCAGTCGAACTCAACTGAACTTCCGATACGATATGCACCAGAGCCAAGAACAATGATAGAACGCTTGTCGTTCTCAAACGTAATGTCGCTCTTGACACCTGCGTATGTAACATAAAGATAGTTGGTCTGTGCCGGATACTCGGCCGCCAGTGTGTCGATCTGCTTTACAACGGGCAGGATGCCATAGCTCTTGCGGAGCTGGCGGATAACAAGTCCGGCCTTGGCCATATTGCCGAGTTCGCGCTCCAGACCTACGGCACGTGCTATCTGGAAGTCAGTAAAGCCATATACTTTAGCCTCGCGCAGCAAGTCTTTTCCAAGAACATTAACGCTCTTGCACTTCTTCAGTGTCTCATCTATGTCGATAATGTGCTTCAGCTTGTAGAGGAACCATTTGTCTATCTTCGTAAGGTCATGTATCTGGTCGATTGTATAACCTCTGTGCATAGCCTTAGATATGATGAAGATACGCTTGTCAGTAGGTTCGCGAAGCGCTGCATCGATATTTTCTATCTCAAGTTCCTTATTCTCAACAAAGCCGTGCATGCCTTGTCCTATCATGCGCAGACCTTTCTGTATAGCCTCTTCAAAGTTACGTCCGATAGCCATAACCTCACCTACAGACTTCATTGACGAGCCAAGCTCACGGTCAACGCCACGGAATTTGCTCAAGTCCCAACGTGGAATCTTACATACAACATAGTCGAGTGCGGGCTCAAAGAATGCGCTTGTTGTCTTTGTTACAGAGTTTTTCAGCTCAAAGAGACCATAGCCCAAACCGAGTTTTGCTGCCACAAATGCCAAAGGATAACCTGTAGCTTTAGATGCAAGAGCCGAACTGCGGCTAAGACGTGCGTTAACCTCGATAACACGATAGTCCTCACTCTTCGGATCGAAAGCATACTGAACGTTACACTCACCTACGATACCGATATGACGTATAATTTTTATTGAAAGTGCACGCAGCTTGTGATACTCGCTGTTAGTAAGTGTCTGTGAAGGAGCAATAACGATACTCTCGCCTGTATGGATGCCAAGCGGGTCGAAGTTCTCCATGTTGCAGACTGTTATACAGTTGTCGTAACGGTCGCGTACAACCTCATATTCTATTTCTTTCCAGCCTTTAAGACTCTTCTCAACCAGCACCTGCGGAGAGAACGAGAATGCTTTTTCTGCAAGTTTGTCAAGTTCTTCCTCATTGTCACAGAATCCGCTGCCTAGTCCGCCGAGAGCATAAGCAGCACGTATGATGACAGGATATCCAAGCTCAGCTGCAGCCTTGCGTGCCTGTTCTATAGTCTCGCAAGCCTCACTCTTGATGGTCTTTACGTCAATTTCGTTAAGCCTGTCGACGAACAGTTCACGGTCTTCTGTATCCATAATGGCCTGAACCGGAGTTCCAAGTACCTTAACATTATATTTTTCGAGCACACCGCTCTTATATAATTCAACACCACAGTTAAGAGCTGTCTGACCACCAAAAGACAGCAATATGCCGTCAGGACGCTCTTTCTCTATAACGCGCTCTACGAAATAAGGCTGAACAGGCAAGAAATAAATCTGGTCTGCAACACCTTCGGATGTCTGAACGGTTGCAATGTTAGGATTTATGAGAACAGTTTTAACGCCTTCTTCCCTCAACGCCTTCAAGGCCTGTGAACCGGAATAGTCAAACTCGCCGGCCTCGCCAATCTTCAATGCGCCGGAACCAAGAAGCAGAACTTTCTTTATATCATTATATTTCATGTCTTTTCTTTTTATTGCAATTACACTAACTGCCTGTTAAACAAATTATTTCAACGCATCAACAAACTTGTCAAACATAAACTCTGTATCTACAGGACCAGAGCATGCTTCCGGATGGAACTGGCTTGAGAACCAAGGATTCGTCTTATGACG
>UMIM01017724.1_pt1 | contig 14727 bp, 14 predicted proteins | sample 1965831 | NCBI WGS metagenome assembly UMIM01 (sample SAMEA4836125, study PRJEB28245) | human gut metagenome | biome: gut microbiome; material: fecal sample | place: Denmark | collected 2008 | reverse complement strand
GCAGCGTGGTTGGCATGGAATCGCCGGCATGTTCGGCGATGATGCTTCGGATGGCGTGGGCGCCACGCTGGCCGGTGTGGCGGCGGCTTTCGACGCCATGCTTGGTTTCGCCCCCGGTGTGGGCGCGCCATGAATGGTAGTCGTCGGCGTACTGTTCGAGGATCTCCTCACGGGTCATGCCCTCCCATTCGCCGAAGCTGCGTTCACGTAGGTGCGGGTCGAGGACTACGTCAAGTCCGAGAAGGTCGGCAATGGCGTGGGCGGTCTGTTGGGCGCGGAAAAGGTCTGACGACACGACGACCATGCGTCGACTTGCGGCCGGCGCCTCGTTGATTTCGTCGATATCGGCGAGATACGCGCCCTTGTACGCGGGTTGGGCGAGTTCGTCATTATGGTCGGCGAGGTGCGCGACTTTCGCCCAATAGTACTTTTTGGCGAGTTCATAAGCGCTTTGGTCGGCCTGCCACCTGCCGACGATGTCGAGGGGAATGTCGATTTGGCCTTGCAGTCGTCTTGCGAGGTTGTAGGCGGTGCGTCCGTGGCGTAGGAACAATACTTCGTCGATCATGCATTTCATTGTAACTGTGGCGTGCGAGCGCGATGATGATTGCCCATACGGTGGTGAGCACGAACGCTGTGGCGGTGAGTGTTCCGTCGGTGAGGCAGCCTGTTTCGGGCGGGCATTCGTCGTGGTTTGGGATGCGTGTTCCTGTGACGAGGAGTCGGTGTGTGTTGATGCCGTATGGGGTGCAGGTCATGAGCGTGGCCTGATCGGCGGTGTCGTCGTGTTTGTTTATCCAGGTGAAATCGTCGGGGGTGATGGTGCGGATGGTTTGCACTTGGTATGTGAGGGTTTCATCGAGGGTGGTGATGGTGAATTCATCGCCTTCGCGGGCTTGGTCGAGTTTGGTGAACATGAGTTTGTCGGCGAGGCCTCGGTGTGCGGTGATGACGGTGTGGGTTCCCGCTCCCCCGATCGGTAGGGATGTTCCCTTCCAGTGTCCGGCGCCGATGGCGAGCACTTGTTCGCTGGTTCCGTGGCGTATGGGTAGGTTGATGCCGAGTTTTGGGTAGTTGATGGTTGCTATGACGTCGCTGGGTGGGATGATGAGTTGTTGGTTGTATTCGATGGGATTTTGTGTTGGGGTTTTATCCTTTGTTTGGTTGTCGGTTTGGTTGTTGGTTGAGTTGTCTGCTGGATCGTCGGTTTGTGGTTTGGTTCGGTTGGCGAGGCGTGCGTTGTAGAGTTTTGCCTGCCTTTTGCTTTCTTGGATTGTCGTGTCTGTGGTGTTGGTGACGGTGGCTGCGTATGCTTTGACGTTGGCTGCTTGTTGGATGTTGTCTTCGGCGCGCATGATCAGGGGGATGCTGATGATGAGTGCTGTTGCGGTGAGCATGGCGGTTCCCACGCACCATCGGATGATGTTGCGTTTTGCCGACGTGTTTTTGTGTCGGGGTTTGTCGTGCGTGGGGACCGTCATGTGTTTCCTATCGTTGGATGCCGGTTAGCGGTCGTCAGCTGATTTGCACATGCGCAGCATTACGATGCCTCCTATGAAGAGGAGCGTTGCGATGCTGAAAAGCATGGTCAATCCTGCCGCGCCGGTCAACGGCATTTCGGTGATGGTGCGGATGTTGGTGACGACCACGGTGTGGCTGTCGCCTTTTTTAATGAGGTTGTTGGGGTCGGATTTGACGTCGATGCTCCACGTCATGGTGGCGTCGTCAACGTTGACGGTGACGACTGCGCTGGGCAGCATGAGCGGTGAGTAGTCTTGGGGCGCTTGTGTTTCGGTGATGGTGTATTCGCCTTTGAGTCCTTGGATTTTGGTTTCGCCGGCTTCGAACGTGGTGGTGGTTGTGGTGTCGCTGCTGGTGGCGAGGCGGTAGTTGCCTTTGCCGAGTGATACGAGTTTCAAAGGTGTTTTGTTGTTGGCGCCTTGGGCGATGGTGAATTTCGCGCCGGTGAGCTTTTGGTTTTTGGCGTCGACCTTACGCAATGCGATTTCACCGGTGCAGACTTTGACCTCGTTGCCGGGCTGGTTGTTGTGGTCCTGCCATGCGTTGGGGTTATGGGAGTATTCCAAGTCGATGTAGTTGACGTTGCAGGGGCTTCCGATGACCGCGTTGCCGTTGAGGCGGGCCGTGTAGGTGACGGTGATCGTCGAACCGACCGGCAGGGCTGCCTTTGATGCGTCTGAAGCGAGGATGTCTCCGTTGACGCCGAACAGCCAACTGATGGTTTTGCCGTTGACGTTTTCCTTGTAGAACGTGTCTGCCAATGCTTTGCCTCCGACGGTAATCGAAGTGAGCGAAACGTAGTCGAGGCCTGTGCCAAGCTTGTCATTCAACGCGAGATGGTAGTGATCATAGCCTGTCCAGTTAGGGATTTTCTGCGTCACGCGGTAGGTCAGATCCTTGCCTATCGCTTCGGATGCGCTGTCTTTCCACGTGCTGCCGACGTTGACTTTCTTATCGGGTGCTTCCACGCTGGATACCTTGTAGATCACCTGTCCGAGCGTCAAGGTCGTGCCACTGGCCGTGCGCAGTTGGCTGATGCCGTTGACCGCGGTGCCGTTCATCATCATGATGGACGCGGTCGTTTTGACGGCGGTTCCGCTGCTTGGCGTGGTTATTGCCGGGGTACGGTCCACGATGGCGTAGATTCCCGGCACAAGTACGTTGCCGGTCGACATGGTGGTTTTGTCTTGGCTGGCTGTGGCGACCGCCGTTCCCTCCTGTTTGGCGAAGTTGGTTTGTTTGGCGAGGCTATTGCAGAAGTTGCGTAGCTTTCCGCTCCACAGATCGCTGCGTGAGTCGGTCAGATTCTTCACCACCCACGCCATCGGATCGTTTTTGCCGTTGACGGTAAGGTTCGCGTCGGTGGCTCCGGCTGTTTTGGCCGCCGCGGTGATGTCTGGCGCCAATGCCGTGTTCGTGGTCAGATCGTAGCCGACGATCGTGTTGCCGTCCACGCTTGCCGCAGTGTATGTGGCGAGTTGGATGGCGCGGAGGTCCTTGCCTTCGAGGCTTTCCCCGTTGCTTGCTTTCACGCTCATGGACTGTTTGACGCCCAGATCGGCTAATTGTGGAGCAGCTTGGGCCGTGCTCGGCATGGCGAGGGCCGCCATAGCGCCAATGGCGAGGAATGCTACGCATCGGCGGCGTATGGTGTGTTGTGTCATGGTTCACCTTCTTCGGTTGCTGGTTGTTGCATGAGCGTCTTCGCTTATGCGTGCAGACCAGCATGGCAGAAACCAATATTCGCCCGCCACCTCCTTAAGAAAATCTGTGGATAAGTGGATGAGCGAACACTTATCCACACTTATCCACAACCCATACATGCAGCTGTCGTATAGGGATCCATAGTCGAACCGCCGCGAACGATATGCTGCATATGCGCGATATTCCGTTCCGATAACAGCGGAGAACCGCAGACCGGACATGCTGTCCCGCCTGCGGTTCTCCGCTGTTATCGTTTCGACTAGGTCAGTATGGAACTGATCAGTCCTTGACGATGGTTTTACCTGCCGTAGCGCCCGGGGTGAGATCCTGGATTTCCGTAATCTCCAATACCGGAATGGTTGTCGGCTTTTTCGTACCGCGTTCCTCAGCGACCTTGACCTGCTCGTCATAGATCGCATCGTCGGAATGAAGCACGACGTTGCCACGGAAGCGGTAGCCTTTCTTCTGTTCAAGATTGGCGACCGCGACGACCAGATCGCTGCCGTCAAGCAGGTTACGGTATGTTTGGCCCGCGGTGCGCTCGTGGTAGCCGATATGGTTGCTGTCGATGATGAACATGCTCATTTTCGGTCCGAGATCAACCTGGCCTTCTTTGCTGATGGTGGCCACCCATGCGAGGTTGCTGTTGAGGAATTCCTTCATCTCATCGGTGAGATCTGCCATGATGACGTCCTTTCGTTTGCGTGCCCATGGAATGCGGACATACTTTCAGATTACGGCAAGAAACCCCACAACGCATGTTCGCCCAACGTGAATAACATCACATACGTGCCTCATCTGAAAACACATTTAGGAGAGATGCACCTGTTCCGCACCTTGCTGAGGCGTCCAACCACGATCATCCGCTATCCAATCAATCATGGAAAAGAAAAGCCCTCCAGCAATAAATCCCTTGTGAATACTTGTCCGGCTATCGGATGATATGTACCCCGATTATTGGGCTGAAGAAATACAGATTGAAGTGGCCTGATTTTTGTTCCGCCCTTATAGTGAGGCGGCTTGTGCCGCTTGGTTTGCATAATACCCGGTTTTCACCGCCTGCGGTGTCTTGTGGTCCGGGGGCCGGTGCGGCCGCTTCGAGTTCCGCCACGAGACCCACTGGAACGTCGCCAGCTCCAGGTTCCCTAGGTCCCGGAAGGGTTTGCGCCGCCAGACGAGTTCGGTCCTGTACGCGCCGTTGACGCTCTCGGCCATGGCGTTGCCACAGGAGCCGCCGACCGTGCCAGTCGAGGGAAGCATGCCGCATTCCATCGCCCCGGCGGCGTCCGATTCCGTCCGGATCCCAACCCCGGGCGATCGGCCGGGCATGCATCTTCCCGTATCCGTACACGGCCATGAGGAAATCCGGGTGGATCCCGAGGATGTCGCGCGCCAGCGCCTCGCGGCGCGCCCTCACGCGGCTGACGGGACGCGCTTTGAACATGCGGCAGCCGCGCGGCGTGATGGACCCGCGGTGCAGCGATTCGGCCGATGCCCTGCAGATCGGCCCGACCCTGGAACGGCTCTTGAATTCGTCGGCGTACGCGACCGTCGACGCCGTGTCGGGTCAGGCCCGGCCGCGAAAAAAGCCGCCGCCGTCCGCGAGCGCCGGCACGGGCACGTGGATCCATGTCGTCAAGCGTGATGAGACGCTGAGCGGCATCTTTGACGTGTCCGGCTGGCAGCGTGTCGCTCAGCTTAACAACCTCAGGAATCCGAACCTCATTTATCCCGGACAGCAGCTGCGCTACTAGCCGCCGTCCAATTGCGGCCTTCGGCACCGTGCCGGAGGCCGCACCTCCCATATCCGAACACTTAAGGAGAACACGCATGGATATTTCCGCAGCGACCACCTTTGCGGCCGGCATCGTCGCCCTCGTCGCGCCCGCCTTAGTGCAGGCGTTCAAGAAGTACATCCCCGCTGACTACGTGGGCCTGACGCCCCTCGGCGTGAGCATCCTGCTTGGCGTCATCGCCATCGCCGCCACCAACGGCTTCCACGGCTACGGATGAGGCATCGTCCTCACCGGCGACATCGGCGTCGCACAAGCCGTTTACACCTTGGTCAACCAAGCGTTCAGCGGCAAGCTCTCCAAGTGACGGCAACTATCGGATGGGATGCGAAGAAAAGTTGCGTCCCATCCAAGAAAGTATGAATATACCCTATATACTCGGGGTATGTGTGCAAAACGTCTTAAGAAGCTGCCTTCTCTGGTCGACAGGAAGATCTACAAGACCGGACAGACGCGAGGAGCGAGTAACAGTGAAATATACCAGAACCGGGTTTCAAGAAATTCAACCGTTTTAATTCCATACAGCCAGTGGGCTGCCTGTAGGCATCCATACAGTAATGAAGACGAATACGAAAACGGATCCATTGTTCTCGTAGATCCTGAATGGTACTTCACTACTGCTGACGCGGATCAGATACTTCTCAAAGAAGGAATTGAACTAGGGAATAACGCCGTTCTCCTATATCTTCGTCGTAGTCAATGGAATCGCTATGGGGCGCAATACCACGATGTTGGCGTCCTTCCCAACGGCAAACCATTCTGCGCTCCTATCCGTAGAGAAAAACCAATTGGGGGAACGGTGTTAGCCCGTGTCCACGGCACCACAGCGGATGCCAATAATGCAAGGGTCTATATCGGCTACAACGAAACCAATTTGCGAGGAGCGGGAATCCGTGTTTATGAGTATGCCTCCTCGTCAATCATCAGCGATGTCAAGACACAATTAGAGGCCCTATTTTGGATGTGCCCGGGAGCGGTTGAAACCGCAATTTCAGACACAATGTCTGAGCAAGAAGCTCTTGAACGTCGCCAAAGTGTCATGAGGAAAGCAGACGAACATAATCTGCTTGACTTGGACAGACTCATTGATATTAGAGCAATAAATTCCCAGCATGTGACAATATGCCCTCTCTGCCTTCAACCCATTCACGCTAATGAATTTCTACAACGTGAAGAACAAGCCGAAGGCAGAGAAACATGGGATATAACGATAACCGAGGTAAGTCTATTCCATATCGAGGAATTACGTGTCGGCAGACTTCAGCATAGGCCGTATAACCTTGGTTGGGGACACCACTTCTGTAATGTGGTTGTCAAAGACGCCGGCATCGAAAGCACTCTCGAATGGATGACAAAAGTTCTTATTCGGAATCACATAGACACTAGACAATCTCAATCAAATAGTGAAAGCTCGCTAACACTATTCGATTTTTGAGTCGCCTTTTCTTGCGTTGAATTGTGGATGTCGTCGGACGCTGCTTCAATGCCATCCACAATTCGTTTAATCCACTTGTCTTCTATCTCCATGGAGATAGATCTCCTACCAAGCTTAAGTGCAGCGACAGCAGTAGAACCAGAGCCAGCAAAACAATCCAGTACGGTGTCATTACAGTAAGTTGAAGCTTGAATGATGTGCTCAAGCATATCGACCGGTTTTTCCGCCGGATGCTTACCTTTGAAAGGACGTACACTGGGGAAGTCCCATACGTCGGTATATTCCACATCGTTGCTTAGCGACATTGGACGCACAACATCCTGATACGTGGGCATTTCGCCAATCTTGCCAGTCGCTATCAAGGCATCACGCATTTTATTATATTGTTCTTCGCTGGGTATATTTCTGCCTGCCTCCCAATTGGCAACGGCTCCGCCATGATTGACTTTGCCATATGCTCCAGTCACCTCTGTAAGTTCATGCATGGACATGCCGCATTTTTTCCGTGCGTCTCGGAGATATTCACCAAAAGGAGAGCGACGAGATGCCTCCATCGCCCCATATTGACCATGCTCAAAAACAAGTATTCTCTCGGAATGCGGGTACCAAGACCTTAGTGACTCTTTTTTCGCCTTACCCTTCCATCCATCAAATCCCGGCTCGTTAGGTTTAGTCCATACAACATGTGCTATTGGACGAAAATAATGCGACATCATTACCTCTAAGCGAGCGGACATGCGAGAAGAGCAAAAAACATACAATGTTCCGTTGGATCGAAGAACTCGTTGCCATTCTTGTGTATATTTTTCAATCCACTCGATAAACGCCTCATCTTCGCGAAAAGCCCTATCATTTACAATGTTGGCTTTTTTGGTTGAATGATATGGCGGATCAGTCAAAATCAATGAAACGGAGTCGTCAGGCATCTGCTTCACTAGATTAAGGGAATCTCCATGCGCGACAACAGCACGATCAGAAGTATAGACGGCCCAGTCTGCTAAGGAATGCTTAATTGCATCAAACGCCTCGTCCTTGGTGGGATGAACTACCGGGCTCTTGCTCACTTGCGAATCTCCAATCCGTCTAGAGTCTGGACTCAGCCAATACTAGTGTTTAGCCAAGTCGAGGTACGTCTGCTTGTCATCAACCGTCCGAAGTCAGCGATTGCCGCCGCCGTAGGCTTGCGTCAAGGCCACATGTTAGAACATATGTTCTAAGGGTTCCGGCTCGTTAGATGCGTGACAAAGCGGGTTGCTTGCGGCACAAGCGGCGCGCCAAAGACGAATCAACCAAGCTAGAGCTGATGATAATGGGTAGTTGCCGACTTGGCAAGAAGCGAGGTTTTCGTGGTTGATCCTATTCCATGGGGGAATCTGTCCGGCGAGGATATGGAGACGCTGCTTGCCGTATTTATTTGCAAGCAGCGTCCTGAGGCAAACCGTGTTCGCCCTTCATCCGGTGACAATGGGATAGATCTTCAGGTGAAGAACGGTGATGGCACCTATGACGTTTATCAGGTGAAGAAGTTTGCCCATACTCTTAAAACCAGCCAGAAGAGTCAGATTAAGAAGTCGCTGAAGTCGCTGAACGACTATATCCGGGAAACCGGCTATAAGGTGGCGAACTGGTATCTGGTCTTGCCCTTGGATCCAACTCCGCAGAATCTGAAGTGGTTCAAGGAAATAACGAAGGAACTGCCATATCATTGTGATTGGGTCGGGCTACCCAACATCCAAGCTTGGGCTACCGATATGCCCGAGGTCTATGACTATTTCCTCGGTAACGGTATACGCGAAGTGGAGCGATTGGTCCATACATTTATCGAAGCCGCTCGTGTGGACGATCTGCATGATGATAAAGCGCTGCTGTCGAAACTTCACTCGATTTGTGACATGCTGGAAAATCGTGATCCCAACTATGCCTATACCGTGAACATCGCCAGTAAGTTCGACGAGCATTCATATTTCATTACGAGACCGAACCTCGTTTTCTCTTTTTTGGAAAAGAGGCCGGACGGGTCGTCAATCACCGTTGATGTGATCGCCAAGTACAAGGAAGCGACGTCATTCGCGAAGATAACCTTCCCCGTGCAGTTCGTGCCACAGAACCAAGAGCAACGTGAGCAGCTTGAGTCGTTCAAAAAATATGGCACCTCACTTGCTGATTTCCCTGTTCGTCTTGCGGATACTGGCAATATCCCGTTTCTAAAGGACGCGCTGCCCGATGCGCAGATACAGTCCTGCCGGGCGTTCATTCTCCCGCAGAATGAAGGGAATGATTTAGAGCTTATCTTGGCCTCGCCTTCTGCTTCCGTGTCACTTAAACAGGTTGAGCGCACTCACGGGATTGAAGGCGGTGCTCAATGGACTGGTGAGGATGAAAGCGAGTGCCTTCGGGTCCAACTTATTTTTGATGGTGATGCGACCACGACGGTCAAGATGAATTTCACCATCAAAAATATAGTGGGCAAGCCGGTTGATAAGGTCAAAGACGCCATAACCGTTTGTCAGGAGCTCTCGCAGGGATCGGAGTTCAACCTTCACTCGCCTGACGGTGAAGCCTTCCTGTCTATTGACAACTTGCCGACTAATAATCTTCCTGATTTTGCGCAGCTGCAAGAAATTGCCCAGCTGTACAGTGATCTTCAGCGGCGTTCCTCGTCAGAGATCTTGTTCCCGGAGTTCAAAGAAATCAGAGACTTCGACATCCAGAACGACATTATCGATCTGGCTCTACTGGAACATAAGGATGCTTATATCTTCCACAAGTGGGACGGACTATCCTTCACTCTTAATCCAAGCATGTCGATACGCAAGGTGAGTTTCCCTTCTTGCATTCATGGAGTCAGCCGTTTGAATGCCTATGTAGGAAGGCGGAAAGTCTTCCTTGGATACTATCAGTGGTACGCAAACGTCTCTGGACGCAAAACGATTTCCGAGAAAACCGGAGAATACAGGTTGCTGCCGATGGATGGAGCCAATGGCATGGTGGCTAAGAAAATTGTCACAGCCACTGCCAAGGTCCGGGAATACGAATCACAAGTATTCTTCGGCGATGTAATAGATTTCTCGCACATTACTCTAATCCCGCTCGACGAAAGTGACCATAGGGATGGTAAGTAAACCAACATGCTCAGCTCCAAGAGTTCATAGGAGAGAATCGGACAAGTTGATTGGTGTCCAACGCTGTTCCTCAGTCATTCCAGTTCATTTGACTGGGGAACACCCGCGCCGCTGTGGACACAACCGGGACACAATGACCGCAGAGAACAGCGAAATCAGCAGCAATCAACGAATCTCGCGAACGTCACCAGAACGGCGTCATTGCAACGAAAATGCGATTAACGAAACCAACGGAAACCAGCAAAGCGACCTCTCAAAAGAACAAGGGGTTACCCAGTCATTACCCTTGCCGGAGCGTGATCCAGCCGCCCGCGACACGCCGAGCGTGTCGCCTTCCCAAGCAGCAAATCCCAGTAACATTTCAGTAACAGTGACCGTCAGGATTAGCCAAAACCACTGGTTCCAGCAAAGAACACCAAAACTCAGAAACGGCTTGATTCCAACGATATTCAGCCCATCCAAAGCAGCCGATTTTTGCGAAACAACCCCCTGATGGTACAGGATGACGTGGAGACGGATTATCCGACGTTTCATCGTTTCCGCCGTCTGATGCGTTGATGGCGTCTGGCGGAGGCTCGGGCCATCAAAGACCCCGAACGTCGCCGTGCGGCCATCGTGCAAGCTTGTGGGAGCCTGAAGTGTTCCCGCAGGGATGTGAGCCCCTACCGTGTCCTTCAAGCTGGCTCCTGCGGCGACGACGGCGGTGATGCCGGTTGCTCGGAGTGCGGAAGTGTAGATCTGGTCTTCCGGCCTTGACTTTGGCCGCGTTGAAGTGGTCGCGCAAACGGTTGGGGGTGATATGTGTTCCGTCAGAGCAGGCGACTATGAAGTCCGTCGGCTTCTTGCCATCGCACGCTTCACTGATTAGCTTTCCGAGCTGTGGAGACACTGGCTGGGTCGTGTTACTGGTGGCCGTTTTCGTGGCATTGAGTCCGCCGTTTTCGCAAAAAAGGACTTCCAGATTTCTCTGAAAGCCCTAACGGTGGAGCTAAGGGGGTTCCCGTAGTTTGTTGATATTCCAGCATTCTCACGGCGTGTCGGAATATTGGGTACCTGTGTGGGTACCTGTTTTCTGGGTTTGAGTTGGACGAGCAGTCTTGAAGTCGCGGAAAAGTTCGCGGGCAGATTCGGTATGCAGGGCACTATCTGGAAGACAGTGCTAGGACCCGAGAAAATACTTGCGGCTTACGCGGACGATGGTGAGCATGAAGTGCTCGCCATCGTCTCAGAAAATACCGTAAATAATGTTCGCGAATTCAGTTAGACCTGTATCCTTAACTTTTAGTTGCAAGGAGCGTAGTCGAACTCTTTGCCACTGGTATCAACTGTGACGCAGAGCTTAGTATATCCAGAATTGTTGGAACTATTGTTCTGCTGGTTCTGGCTTTGCTGTGGCGCAGACTGTTGGGTCTGGGCATGTTGCGTCGGAGCACTGTAGGTGCTGGTGCCACTGTTCGCACGACTGTAGTTCGTGTTCGAGTAGGTTTGGGTCTGGGCTTGCGACTGCTGTTGTGCGGCTTGGCGTGCGGCTTCCTCGGCTTCGGCTTCCGCGTCGGCTTGTTCTTTCGCCGTCTTGGAGTCGTTTACGCTTTTGACGGCCTTGGACACGGCGTCTTTCTGCGCGTTCAGGGTTTTCACGTCAGACTTCTTGTCGTCAACGGTTTTCTTTGCCGTGTCGATGGCGGTTTTCAGGCTTTCACGGGTCTTGTTGTCCTGCACCTTGCCTTCGGAATCCTTGTACAGGGTTTCCGCATCACTGATGGTCTTGTTGAGCGTGTCCTTCGCATCCTTGACCTGCTTGGCGGTCTTGGACGCCTCCACCTTGCCCATGGCCTTGCTGATAGAGTTGATGGAATCGTTGGCTTCGGTCATATCATTGGAGACGCTGGCGTTGGCCTTGGATACGCTCCACAGATTCCACCTGCCGACGTTTCCGATATCCGGAATGCCCTTCCGGGTTTCACTGGTCTTGACGCTCTTGCTCAACGAGTCCAACACGGCCTTGTCGAGCACGTCCGACTCCTTCGTGGCCTTGACAAGGGATTGCGCTTCCGCAATCTTCTTCACAAGCTTCGAATCAGACTCCTTGGCCGACTCAACCCGAGACTCGTAGGAACCATACGCACTGTTCGACGCATACGCGTAGCCGCCAACACCGGCGAGGACAACAACGGCGGCAACGGCGGCAATCATGATGGTGCGCTTTTTGCCACTTTTTTCGCTCACGTCCAGAATATTCTTTTCTTCGGCCATATGCTCTCTCTTTTCCACCCCTCGCATTCTACCCCTATTTTCTTTTTCACGTCTTTTTTACATTTTTTTCGATTTTTTACATTTCCGTCACATTTCCTTTTTTAGGCGCGACACGCCCGGCTTTTTGCGGGTTTTTGGATTTTTTTGCTGGGTTGTCGCCGTTTGCGACACGCCGTTGTTTTGGCTTGTTTTCAACGTTTCTAGGCTGTTTTGTGTGGACGGTTCCAGTATAACACAATGTATGATATACTAACAAAAGCGAATTCTATAGGTGTGCCACTGCTATCATGGTAAGTGTTCCCCGACGGAACGGGTAAAACCGTTCAGAGGGTGACACTGAACCGCCTCGTGACTATCACGGCGGGGTTGAAAACTAAATAGTGATAGCAGAGATTCCAAGGAGGAATCATGGCATTTGCCAGCAAGTTTGCCGATTTCCGCAGAATTCCCATCGCCCAGACGGCGATTTCGAGCAAAATGCTCGCGGTCGGTGTGGACGTTGACCCCGTTGATAATTATGACGAGGACACCAAAGTTCACTCTGAAAAGGTGAATGAGAAGGGCGAGCATCAATGGAACCTTCGAATTTACGCGAAGCCCCTCGCCGGTGACACGGAAACGCTCGCAGATATCATTAACGTGAAGCTTTGGGCTAAGACGCGTCCCGTTATCAAGGAAGACGCGCCGATTACGTTCACTGATTTCGCGATGCGCCCGTGGCTTACGAATAAGCACGGAAAAATCAATTCTGGTCTGAGTTTTTCCGCGAGCGGTTTCAGGCAGGACTGACATGAAACAGCCGATGGTATCCCGCACGGTGTTGGTGCCGATTGATTTGTACAATCGCATCGCCGTGTATGCGAAAACCTACGACATCTCGTGGTCGGGAGCTGTCCGTCGATTGACGGAAGCGCAACTGCCAGTGGAGGAAGCATTTCCGTTCGAGGGTGTCCCGTTCGATGCCTGAGAACCGTTGGAAAATCCTTCTCGCTGTTAACGTCGGTGTGGCCTTGCTTCTGATTGGTTTTGCTGTCGGAATCGTGGCTAGTTCGTCTAGCTCGACCGTTTACAGTACAGACCCGGCCCAGTGCCCCACGGACGCGACTGTTTGTCAGTCCGTCAATACGTGGCGTCGTGCTTCGGACGCGGGGTTTGATACCCCAAACGCTCCTGAAAACAAATCAAGCGCCCTGTTGGACGCCTGATTGCTCTTTTATCCATCCTGCGGGGGTGGGAGCTTGCACCTCCTACCTCCGCTTTTTTCATTTCTGAAAGGAAAGATAATGGAAATTTTAACATTGATTTTGAAGGTGTGTGCAATCCTGGGATTGTTCACACTAATGTTCCTCCCTCTAGCGAACGTGACCGGCTGGGATGATGACGCATGGTACGCGCGATTCGTGGTTTCGGCTCTTGCGACCACGGCTTGGGTTGGGTTTCTGGTCTTCGTGCCGGGCGCGATTATCGCGTGCGCAGTCGTGTGGGTTCTTCTCATTTTCGTCGGTTTTCGTTGGCCGATTTTCAGAAACCTTCTGCCGTTCTGGCGTTGGCTTCTCGCTCTCCGACATCGCATTAAAGGTGACTCCCCCGTCTTCATCGTCGAACGAGTCCTTGGCTTGCGTCCCATTGAGGACGCCAACACCGACTTTAAAGGCGTGAGGGACTATTTGGCCTCCTATCGTTCCTACGACGATTCCGGCGAGGCTATGCTTGAGTTTTCTTGCGGCATCTCCGGAGTGACGGACGAGTTCGTCGAAAAGAAGGCCAATGAGGGCTTGGGTGCGATGGGCGCGGAAGTCTGCAAGGTCGAACACCTCGGGCCGGGGCATTGGCTTCTTCACTTTTGGAAGACGGAACCCAAGAATCTGCTCGACGATGCTATCGAAATTAAGGCTTCCGATTTGTCCGATTGGGATGGAAAAACCGTGGTTTACGGCTTGACCGAGGCCGGGGAACCGGCGAAACTGTCCTACTCCCAAACGTCCGGCATTGTCGTGGGCGGCGTCCCGGGTGCCGGTAAGAGTGCCGGTGCCACGCTGTTGACTCTCCCACTGCTCGCCTCTCCGAAGGCTAGTGTAGCGATTTTCGACGGCAAAGGCGGGATGGACTGGTCGTGGGCGGCAACGGCGGCTTCGCTCTATAACAACGACTGCGACCTTGACCTTCCGACGGCGACTGACCAACTGGAAACGCTCGCCCAGCGTTGTGTTGAGGATTTGAAGTCGCATCCGTGGAGTGACACGGACCCCGACTTTTGGCATTCGGAAGCAAGTGCACTGCACCCCTTCCATCTGGTTGTCATCGACGAATGCCAGACCCTCTTCGACACCACGGGACGGTCGAAGGAAGACAAGGCGTTGATTGAGCGTTGCAAGAGGGCGGTGGCAACAATCGTCCGCAAGGGTAGGTCGGCGGGCTGGTGTGTGATGCTTCTGACACAGAAGCCGACGGCGGATAGCATTCCGACGAACATTCGAGACAACTGCGTCGTTCGATTCGCTCTCCGGGTCACTACACGTGAGGCGGCGGAGGCCGTACTTGGCTCCATCCCGGACGGCGACCCGAAGCCTACCGAAATCCCCTCCACGCGACGCGGAGGTGCTGTGGTACAGGCCGAGGACGGACACACCCAGAGCGTTCGCTTCGCCTATCTCCCGGTGACGGAGGCCGCGAAAGCGTTGGATTCCAGCACGCTCGAAACCGTGATGTCCGGATTGGAAGCGTAGGAATAACACCCCGAAGGGAGGCGGCGACGCCTCCCTTTTTTCGTATTCAGACACATGGGGGTGTGCCGTGGAGAAGGAATAGGAGCCGTGGCAGAATCCCCCACAGACTAGGTGCGGGCGGCGTGTGGCGGCACGCAGTGGGCACTTCGGAAACGTAGCCAAACGAACGCGGA
>UMIM01046495.1_pt1 | contig 14846 bp, 9 predicted proteins | sample 1965831 | NCBI WGS metagenome assembly UMIM01 (sample SAMEA4836125, study PRJEB28245) | human gut metagenome | biome: gut microbiome; material: fecal sample | place: Denmark | collected 2008 | reverse complement strand
CACGGCAGCGGCAGCGTCCGACGGCGCATAGCCCAGGCTGACGAGCGCGGCGACGGCCTGCGCGGGCGCAGAGCTGGGGGCCGGGGCGGCAACATTGCCGGAGAAGCCCGTGCCCGCGGCCAGCCCCTTGCCGACCTTGTCCTTCAATTCCAGCGTGATGCGCTGGGCCAGCTTCGGCCCGACGCCCGCGGCCTTGGTGAACGCTTTGTGGTCGCCGCTGGACGCGGCCAGCGCGATTTTTTCCGGCGTCATGATGGACAGGATGGACAGCGCGGCCTTGGGGCCGACGCCGGTGACGCCGGTCAGCATCTTAAAGCAGTCGCGCTGCTCCTCGGCAGCAAAGCCGTAGAGCGAGACGTCGTTCTCGGTGACGTTCATAATCGTATAAACGGTCCCCTCCTGCCCGGCGGGGGGCAGGGCCTCGCCGGTGGTGGCGGGGATCTGGACAAAATAGCCGACCCCGCCGCAGCTGATGACGACGGAATCCAGCGTTTTCTTGATGATTTTTCCGGTAAGGCAGTAGATCATGGTGTATCCTTCTTTTGTATGGTGGAAAGCCTTCCCCCTTGGGGGGTGCCCGAGGCCCCGCCCGAGGGCGGATGAGGGGCAGCTTGTCGGGTACCGCACGCTAATGGGTGATTGCGGAAACCTCATCCCTCATCCGGCCCTGCGGGGCCACCTTCCCCCACTTGGGGGAAGGCAAGGGATTATCTCACCGGTGTCCCCATCAACCGGCTGCGGGTGCAATGGCAGTGGGCAATCGCCATGCCGAGGGCGTCGGCGGTATCGTCGGGCTTGGGGACGGACTCGAGGTGCAGCATTATGCGGGTCATCTCCTGAATCTGCTTCTTCACGGCCTTGCCGTAGCCGGTGATGGCCTGCTTGACCTGCATGGGTGTGTATTCGTAGATCGGCACGCCGCACTGCGCCGCGGCCAGCAGAATGACGCCGCGGGCCTCGGCCACGCCGATGACGGTGGTCTGGTTGTGCTGGTAGTACAGCTTTTCGATGGAGAGGGCCTCGGGCTGGTAGCGCTTGCAGATGTCGAATACGCTCTCATAAATTTCAACGAGGCGCTGTTCAAAGGGCGTGTCCTTCTCGGTGATGACCGCCCCGTAGCCGATGGGTGCAAAGCGGTTGCTGATGTACTCCACAACGCCCCAGCCCACAATGGCATACCCCGGGTCGATGCCCAAAACGCGCATAGTCCTATACCTCCCCACTTTAACCGATATAGTATACCATAAAATTGCAGTTACGTCCATAGGTTGTAAATAAAAAAGCCTCCCTTTCGTGTGAAAGAGAGACTTTTGGGAACGAGCGGCTTCCCCCTCGGGGGAAGGCTTGGATAGATCAGTACCCAATCTGCCGTTTTGCCGCCTTTAGCGCCTTGCGGCGGACAGCGCCAGGGACAAAATCAGTGCAGAAAGCTTTTTCATGTGGAAATTCCCTCTCTATGTTCAAATAAAACTACCGCGCAGGGAAAGCTGCGCAACAGCCCATGGATGGGGTAGCCACGCAGACAGCGGCGACATGAGGGCATGCCGCCCTACATGCTCTTACCCCTCCAGTTGCTCCTTATGATATTGCAGCGTGTACAGCTGGTAATATCTGCCGTGCTTCGCCAGAAGCTCCTGATGGTTCCCCTGCTCGAGGATCTTGCCGTGGGACAGCACAATAATGTTGTCCGCGTGCTGGATGGTGGACAGCCGGTGCGCGACGATCAGCATCGTGCCGACGGACCGCATCTTTTCCAGCGAATCCTGAATCAAAAGCTCGGTCTCGGTGTCAATATTCGCCGTGGCTTCGTCCAGAATCATAACGCTTGGCTTGTGGATGATCGTCCGCGCAAAGCTCAACAGCTGGCGCTGCCCGGCGGAGAAGTTGTTCCCGCGCTCGCGGACCTCCTCGTCCAGGCCGTGGTCCAGCTTGTCAATGAACTTGTCGGCGTTGACATAGTGGCAGACCTGTAGGATCTCCTCGTCGGAGATGCCCTCCTCCCGCAGGACGATGTTGCTGCGAATCGTGCCCGAGAAAAGGAACACGTCCTGCAGCATCTGTCCGAAGTGACGGCGCAGCGACGAAATTTTGATTTTGCGGATGTCGATGCCGTCAATCAGGATCTCGCCCTTCTGGAACTCGTAGTTGCGGCAGATCAGCGAGAGAATCGTGCTCTTGCCAGAGCCCGTCGAGCCGACAAACGCCACGGTTTGGTGCGGGTCAATGTGGAAGGACACGCCCTGCAGCACCCACTCGCCCGGAAGATAGCTGAACCAGACGTCGCGGAACTCGATTTCGCCTTTTACCTCGTCCAGCTCGATGGCGTCGGGTGCGTCCACTATTTTGGGCGCAATGTCCATGATGGAGAACACCTTCTCCGACGAGGCCAGCGCCGACTGCAGCCAATTGAACTGCTCGGCCAGATTCTGGATGGGCGTGAAGAATTTGGAAATGTACATGTAGAACGTGACGATGGTGCCGCCCGTGATGGTCTGGCCCAGAAACGTCACGCCGTTCAGATGCCCCATGCCGCCGAGATAAAAAAGACACAGGATCGAGCAGATATACAGCATGTAGACCAGAGGACGAAACACGCCGAACACAAAGATCTGCTCCCGGTTCGCGCGGGCGAGGCGCTGGCTTTTCTCGCGGAACTCCGCCATCTTCTCGTCCTCGCGGCCAAAGATCTGCGTGACCTTGATGCCGGACAGATTCTCCGACAGGTAGGTGTTGATGTCGGTGGTCGCGTCCTTGACCTTGCGGTAGGCCCGGCGGGAAAACTTGCGGAAGATGACCGTAAAAATCACGATGAACGGCACAAAGCAGAGCACCATCAGCGTCAGCTCATAGTTGAGCGCCAGCATGGCGACCAGGATGCCGAGGATGACAAAGATGTTCTTGGTCAGCGTGACCAGCAGGTTCGTGAACATCATCGAGATAGCGTTCGTATCGTTCGTCACGCGGGTGACGAGCTTGCCGACGGGAATCTCGTTCAGCTGCTCGTGGGACAGCGACTCAATGTGGGTGAATAGGTCCTCGCGCAGGTCGGAGATGATGCGCTGGCCGACGCGCTGCAGAATGACGGCCTGAAAGTAGGTGCTGGCCATCGAGAAAACGAGCACGCCCGCATAGACGGCGACGCCCGCGAACAGCCGCGGCAGCTCGAACTCGCCTGAGACCAGCTCCTCCAGTGCGCCGACGATCAGCGGTGAGATGATGTCATAGGCAATCGAGAACAGCATTAAAAACAGCACAACGACGAATTTCGCCCAGTACGGCTTGGCGTACCCGGCCAGACGGCGCAGAATCTCGCCGTCGTTCATCGTGCGCTCAAAGCCCATCGTCTCCTTCTTGTCCTTGATGAGGGCGCAGGCCAGCACCAGCAGCGCCGTGACGACACCGATGACTGCGCCTACCAGCAACATCGGATTTACGTTAGCCATGGCTGCCGCCTCCTTCCTCGTCCTCGAGCTTCTGCAGATCGACCATGCGGCGGTATTCGGCGCAGCTGCGATACAATTCATCGTGCGGGCCAACGGCCTCTACCCTGCCGTCCTCGATAAAGACAATCTTGTCCAGCTGCTCCACCGTCGAAATGCGGTGGGCGATCAGCAGCGTCGTCTTGCCCGCGCGGCTGGTCTTGAGGTTGTCGAGGATGATTTTCTCGGTGCGGGTATCGACAGCCGAGACAGAGTCGTCCAGAATCAGGATCGGCGCGTTTTTCAGCAGGGCACGCGCAATCGAGATGCGCTGCTTCTGTCCGCCGGAGACGGTCACGCCGCGCTCACCGAGTACGGTCTCGTAGCCGTCCTTGAAGTCCACGATGTTGTCCCGCACATCGGCCAGCGCGGCGGCGCGGTCAATGTCGGCCTGGCTGGCGTCGTCCACGCCGAAGCCGATGTTGTGGGCAATCGTGTCCGAGAACAGGAAGTTGTCCTGCGGCACGTAGGCGCAGGCGTCGCGCACCGAATGGATGGACACGGCGTTCACGTCCTGCCCGTCCACAAACAGCGTGCCGTCGGGCACATTGTAGGTGCGCAGCAAAAGGTCCACCAGCGCGGTCTTGCCTGCGCCGGTCTTGCCGACGATGCCGACGCTCTCGCCGGGCTTGATGGTGAACGATACGTCCTTCAGCACGTCGTACTCGCCGTCTGGGTAGCGGAACGTCAGATGGCGGAACTCAATGCCGCCGTGCGGGTCGCGCAGGTCGGCGACGCCGTCGCGGTCTGCCACGTCAATGGGCGCATCCAGAAGCTCGGTAATGCGGTTCAGCGATGCCTTGCCGCGGGAGGTCTTTTCAATCAGCATCGAGATGGCCATGATGGGCCAGACGATGGCCTCAAAGTAGCCGATGTACTCCACAAGCTGACCTGCGTTGAACTGCCCGCGCCAGACGAGCCAGCCGCCGTAGCCCAAAATCACGCAGATGACCGACTCGACGAACAGCGTGACCAGCACCTCGAGCAGTGTTGCAATCTTGGTGTAGGCGACGTTGACCTCCTCGTTCTCCTTGTTGAGCCGGCGGAAGGCAATCAGCTCCTTGAGCTCCTTCACAAACGCCTTGATGACCGCAATGCCGGAAAAGTTCTCCTGCGCAAAGTCGGACAGGTCGGAGAACGCCTGCTGGCGCTCCTCCCACCGTCTGGTCATGACTTGGCTCATGACGGTGCCGAGTACGAACATGACCGCCGCCGGGATCAGCGCCAGAAGTGTTAATTTACAGTCCATCCGCCACATCTTGACCAGTGCCATAATGCCCAGCACGGCGGCGTCAAAGAACATCAAAATGCCGTCGCCGAAGCACTCCTGAATGGTGTCGAGGTCGTTGGTGTAGAGGCTCATCAGGTTGCCGACCTTGTTGACCTGATAGTACTGCTGGGACAGGCGGCGGCTGTGGTCAAACATCCGCTCCCGCAAATCGGCGGCCACGGTGACCGCTGACCCGAAGAAACAGACGCGCCACAGGAACCGCCCGATGACCATGAGCACGACGATCCAGATCATTGGCAGGCAGATGTGCTGAAACAGCACCTCCCTGGTAAAGGGCAACGTCTGGCCGTCCACGACCACCTGCCCCAGATTTACGCCGTTGATGACCAGCCGGTACAGCTCCGGGATGAGCAGCTGAATGTAGTCCACCGTCAGCAGCGACAGAATGCCCAGCAGCAGCACCGGCGCGTGCTTGAGATAGTATCGGTTGATCGCTTTGCCGAAAATCACGGCGATCCTCCCTCCTTTTCCTATTTCTGCTTTGAACAAAGTACGACAAAATGCCGTAAAATATAAGTATATCGTACCAGCGCAGGTTAGTCAATGGGGACACAAAAAGTGCATTGTAGGGGCGGGGGCGCAGCACGCCCGGCCCTGCGGCAGTCGTTCAGCTCCCGGGTCGATGACGAGCATCGACCCCTACATGCAGAAGCGGATGCTTGCATCTGCGGAAACAAAAGAAAAGCCCCTTGCCGAACGTATCGGCAAGGGGCTTTCTCTGGTGCGCGGTACAGGACTCGAACCTGTGACCTCCTGCACGTCAAGCAGATGCTCTACCAGCTGAGCTAACCGCGCATATACGTCGCTGCGTTTCAGCGACGTATGTTATTATAGCATACTGCTTTGCGGAATGCAAGCCCTTTTTGCAAAAAAATTAGTCCAGAATCCGCCCGTCGGTGGAGATCGTTACGACCTGCCACGGAATGAACTTGCCGGACGCCTGCAAGGCGCGCTTGGCGGCATTTTCCAGCCCGCCGCAGCAGGGCACCTCCATGCGCACAACGGTGACCTCTTGAATGTCGTTGCTGCGGATGATGGCGGTCAGCTTCTCACTGTAATCGACGTCGTCCAGCTTGGGGCAGCCCACCAGCGTGATGTGCCCGCGGATGAACCGCTCGTGGAACGCGGCGTAGGCGTAGGCCGTGCAGTCGGCAGCAATCAGCAGCCGCGCACCGTCAAAGTAGGGTGCGTTCACAGGCACCAGCTTGATCTGCACGGGCCACTGGCGCAGCTGGCTGGGGGCCGTCGTCGGGGCGCTCTCCCCTGCCTCGGCGGGGTGCAGGGCCTTGGCCATGCTGCCCGGGCAGACGTGCATCGCCTTGGGCGCACTGCCGGGGCAGCCGGACATTTGGGCGGCCTTATGCTGCCTGGCGGCCTGCACGGCAGCCTCGTTGTAGGGCGCGGCCTCGCGCTGCTCAAACGTGATGGCCCCCGTGGGGCAGTGCGGCAGGCAGTCGCCCATGCCGTCGCAGTAGTCGTCGCGCATCAGCGTGGCCTTGCCGCCGATCATGGCAATCGCGCCCTCGTGGCAGGCGGCGGCGCAGGCCCCGCAGCCGTTGCATTTCTCCTGGTCGATGTGAATGATTTGTCGTTTCATGGTCAGCCTCCTTGACTTTGTGCTGTCATTTTACTACAATGGCAGCAAGAGTTCTGTTGTAGCAACAACATGTGAGGTGCATAATTATGGAATTGCCGGATGTACCACTGTTCCGCGGCCTGACCGCCGACGAGGCCGAGGCAGCCGTAACCGCGCTGCGGATGCGCCGCAGGGCATTTGCCAAGGGGGAGATCCTGCTGGAGGCCGGGCAGAGAGCCCCGGCGCTGGGCGTGGTGCTGGCCGGGCGGGTGCACATGGAGCACCTGGACGTCTGGGGCAGCAAGACGCTGCTGGGCCAGGCCGGGCCGGGTGACCTGTTTGCCGAGACCTACGCCTGTCTGCCGGACGAGCCGCTGCGGGTCAGCGTTGTGGCCGCAGAAAACGGCGAGGCACTGTTTTTGGAGACCGGGCAGCTTTTGCAGTGCGGCTGCGAGCCGTGGCGCTGGAAGCTGACGCAAAATCTTTTGCACATTGCAGCGCGTAAAAATCTGGGGCTGGCGCAGCGCAGCCTGTACACCGCCCCCAAGACGATCCGCGGGCGGATCACAGCGTACTTTTCGGTGCTGGCGCGGCAAAACGGTAGCCTGCGGTTTACGCTCCCCTTTGACCGCCAGCAGCTGGCCGATCACCTTGGTGTGGACCGCAGCGCCTTGAGCAATGCGCTGAGCCAGATGCAGAGGGAAGGACTGCTGGTGATCGATAAGCGGGAGGTAGAGCTGAAACAGGTGGAGGAGATGTGAGGGAGGCTGTCAGCGGCCCCGACCGCTGACTGATGAGGGGCAACCTTGCGGAGATTGCCTGTAAACGGGTTATTTCCGTGAACTTACCCCTCATCCGGCCCTGCGGGGCCACCTTCCCCCAAGGGGGAAGGCTTGAAGTCTGTATAAAAAGGCCGCTGACAATTATGCCAGCGGCTTTTTTATACATTTATCGTACCACCGTCTCCACCTGCGGTGCGCCGCCTGCCAGCTGTTCCGCGGTGACAGGCTGTACCTCGCCGGGCTGGTCCAGCTTCTCGCGGGCCACGGCCAGCATCAGTTTGATGCGGTTTTCCTGGTTGACGCGGGTCGCGCTGGGGTCGTAGTCCACGGGGGTGATGTTCGCGTCCGGGTGCAGGGCGCGGATCTTATTGATCATGCCCTTGCCCACAATGTGGTTCGGCAGACAGCCGAACGGCTGGGCGCAGACAATGTTGCCGTAGCCGCCCTCGACCAGTTCGATCATCTCGGCGGTCAGCAGCCAGCCCTCGCCCATCTTGGCACCCAGAGAGATGATGCCCTCGGGCTTTTTCATCAGCTCGCGGAACGAGCCGGGCGCGTAGAAGCCGTACTTGCGCATGGCGTCATAGCTGGCGCAGCCGATGCCGTCCAGCCAGCTCAAGAACGCGTCCGCGCCGCCCGCCACCAGCTTGTTGCCGCCGTACAGGTCGATGTCCAGCTTGTAGTTGGCCACGCAGTACTCCACAAAGCCCATCAGGCCGGGCAGGTTGACCTCGCAGTCCTGGCTTTCCAGAAATTTTTCCAGATCATTGTTGCCCAGCGGCGAGTATTTGACATAAATCTCGCCGACGACGCCGACCTTGACCTTCGGCACGCGGGTGATGGGAATGGTCGCGTAGTCCGCGGCAATGTCGTAGAACCGGCGCTTCATGTCATGGGCGGAGTAGTTCTTGTCGTCGCGGATCCAGCCCTGTATCGTAGAGATCCACTTCTCGGTCATGGCGTCGGCGTCGCCCCTGTGGTTCTCGTAGGCGTGGGTCTGGCTGCGCAGGGCGACCAGCATATCGCCGTAAAAGATCGACGCAATGACCTTGCGCAGCAGCGGCACGGTCAGCGGCAAACCGCTGCCCTTTTCCAGACCGGAGAAGTTCAGCGATGCTACGGGAATATTGCCGTAGCCCGCTTTGACGAGCGCCTTGCGCAGCAGCTTGATGTAGTTGGACGCACGGCAGCCGCCGCCGGTCTGGGTGATGAGCAGCGCAGTGTGGTCCAAATCGTATTTGCCGCTGTTCAGCGCGTCGAGAAACTGCCCGATGACGAGCAGCGCCGGGTAGCAGGTGTCGTTGTGGACGTATTTCAGGCCCAGCTGCGCGACCTCGCTGCCGCAGTTGCCGAGCACCTCGGTCTGGTAGCCCTCACTGGCCAGTGCCGCCTGCATGAGCCGGAACTGAGTCACGGCCATGTTCGGAATGAGAATTTTATGGGTCTTTACCATGTCCTTGGTAAAGTTGGGGGTCATGTATTCCATGGAATTGCCTCTTACTTTTTATCCTCTTTGCGTTCTTCCAGCGCCGCAAACAAACTGCGCAGTCTTATGTTCACCGCGCCCAGATTTGTGATCTCGTCGATCTTCAGCTGGGTGTACAGCTTGCTGCCCGCCTGCAGAATCTCGCGGGTCTCGTCGGTGGTGACGGCGTCCAGGCCGCAGCCGAAGGAGACGAGCTGCACAAGGTCCATGTCGGGGTTCTCGGTGCAGTATTTCGCGGCGGCGTACAGGCGGCTGTGGTAGGTCCACTGGTTCAGGACGGAGGTCTGGAACTTCTGCTCGTGCCAGCTGACGGAGTCCTCGCTGATGACGGCAGCGCCCTGCCGGATGATGAGCTGGTCAATACCGTGGTTGACCTCAGGGTCAACGTGGTAGGGGCGGCCCGCCAGCACAATGATGCGGCGGCCTTCCCTGCGGGCCTGCGCAATGATCTCGGTGCCCTTGTCGCGCAGCTGCTGCATGTGGCGGGCGTACTCGTCGTAGGCCGCATCAATGGCTTCGTGCACGGCCTTCCGGTCCAGCCCCGGGAAATAATGGTCCAGCGTCTGCTGGAATTTCTTGTAGAAATCCTTGCGGCGCTCGAGGTTGAAGTAATCGTAGATGAACTTCGTCGCCTTCAGCTCGGGGCAGTTGCCCTCGAGGACCTCGGGATAGTAGGCCACGACGGGGCAGTTATAGTGGTTGTCGCCCAGGTGCTCGTCCAGGTTGTAGCTCATGCAGGGGTAGAAAATCGCGTCCACGCCCTGCTCACACAGCCAGTGAATGTGGCCGTGGCTCAGCTTGGCCGGGAAGCAGGCCGTGTCGCTGGGGATCGTCGCCTGACCGCTCTGGTACAGCTTGCGGTTGGAGAAGGGGCTGACGACGACCTCAAAGCCGAGGCGGCTGAACAGCGTGTGCCAGAACGGCAAAAGCTCGTACATATTCAGGCAGAGCGGGATGCCGATCTTGCCGCGGCTGTTCGCGGGGGCTGCTGCCTTGCGGTAGCCGTCCAGCAGCTTGAGCTTGTAGGCGTAGAGGTCCAGGTCCTCGTTGTTAGCCTTGCCGGTCACGGGCTTGTCGCACCGGTTGCCGGAGATAAAGCGCTTGCCATCGGCAAAAACGTTGACGGTCAGCTGGCAGTGGTTGCCGCACCCCTGACACTGCACGGTGTTGACCTTCTGGCTGAAATGCTCCAGCTCCAGCTGGGTCAGCACGGTGCTGCGGGCGTGCGCGCCTGCCTTGGCCTTGCCGTACAGGGCCGCGCCGTAAGCGCCCATCAGGCCCGCAATGTCGGGACGGATGACGTTGACGCCCATCTCCTTCTCAAAGGCGCGGAGCACAGCCTCATTGTAGAAGGTGCCGCCCTGTACCACGATGTTGCGGCCCAGCTCCTCGGGGCTGGACGCGCGGATGACCTTGTACAGCGCGTTCTTGACGACGGAGATGGACAGCCCGGCGCTGATATTTTCAATCGAGGCACCGTCCTTCTGCGCCTGCTTGACAGACGAGTTCATGAACACGGTGCAGCGGCTGCCAAGGTCAACGGGCTTGTCGGCAAACAGGCCCAGCGCGGCAAACTCCTTGACGTCGTAGCCCAGCGCCTGGGCGAACGTTTGCAAAAAGCTGCCGCAGCCGGAGGAGCAGGCTTCGTTCAGGAAGATATTGCTGATCGCACCGTCCTCAATTTTGAAGCACTTCATGTCCTGACCGCCGATGTCGATGATGAAATCCACGTCGGGCAAAAAGTGCTTGGCGGCGGTAAAGTGCGCGACAGTCTCGACAAGACCGCGGTCACAGTGGAACGCATTTTTGACGAGTTCCTCGCCGTAGCCGGTGGTGGTCACGCTGGCGATTTGAAGGCCCGGGTGATTCTTGTAGAGACCGAGCAGCGTCTCCCTGACGAGCGGGATCGGGTTGCCGAGGTTCGGACGATAGCGCTCGAACAGAATGTTCGCGTCGTTGTCGATGACGACGAGCTTGATGGTGGTGGAGCCGGAGTCGATGCCGATATGTACCGGCCCGCAGTCTGCGCCAAAGGGCAGGCAGGGCACGGTGGCCTTTAAGTGGCGGGCGTGGAAGTCCTCGTACTCCTGTTTGTTTGCGAACAGCGGCGGCAGGCTGACGTAGGTCGCTGTGGCGCTGTAGTCGTCGAGACGCTTGGCAACCTCGCGCAGGTCGGATTCCTCGTCGGCATAGAACGCCGCGCCCATCGCAACGAAGAGCAGGCTGTTCTCCGGCAGGGTGCCGGTGACACCCAGAGTCTTATCAAAGCTCCGGCGCAGCGTCTCGGAGAAGGTCAGCGGGCCGCCGAGATACAGGATATTGCCCTTGATGGGGCGGCCCTGTGCCAGACCTGCAATGGTCTGGTTGACAACGGCCTGATAGATCGACGCCGCGATGTCGCCAGCCTGTGCGCCCTGGTTGATGAGGGGCTGGATGTCGCTTTTGGCAAAAACGCCGCAGCGGCTGGCGATGGTGTAGGTGCGGGTCGCGGCCTGCGCGGCCTTGTCCATCTCGTCGGCGCCCATCTTCAGCAGGGTCGCCATCTGGTCAATGAACGCGCCCGTGCCGCCGGCGCAGCTGCCGTTCATGCGGACCTCGGTGCCGTTTGTCAGGAAAAGGATTTTGGCGTCCTCACCGCCCAGCTCGATAATGCAGTCGGTGCCGGGGGCCAGCCGGTTGGCGGCCACACGGGTGGCAAAGACCTCCTGCACGAAGGGGACCTTGCAACTGTCGGCCAGGCCCATACCGGCGGAGCCGGAGATGGCTAAGTAGGCGCGGCCATCGGGCAGATATTCGGCGGCAACCTTCTCAAGCAGCGCCCTGCCCTTCTCTAAAATATGGCTGAAATGGCGCTCGTAGGTCGAATAGACGATCTGCCCGGCGTCGTTCAGCACAACACATTTAATGGTGGTGGAACCAATGTCCAGACCAACTCTCATAGGATTTTGCCTCCTGCGGATGGAGTGAAATTGCGGGATATGTGCGCCGGGTCTTCCCCGCGGCGATACAACATCAAATTATATTATACAGGGTTCTGCACGATTCGGCAAGAGTACGGTGCAGGAAAACACGTTGTCAAATGCAGAAATCTGTCCTAAAAAAACACCGAAGCGGTGCAGGAAAGTCCTGCACCGCTTCGGCATCAAAAGAAAAGAGGAGTATGGATGAAAAACTTGGGGTTCTGTTCTCAGGCCCGGGTCCCTGCTCCCTTCCTGAGAACACTTATAGTATACCCGCCATTTGTGTTAAAGTCGTGAAGGAAAATTCAACAAATTAAGAAGGGTTTGTGAACAAACCAAGCCTCCCCCAGGGGAAAGGTGGCCCCGCAGGGCCGCTGACAGCTTCCTCCAAGGGGGAAGCCGCTCTAAACAAAAACCACCCGGCGCAAAACCGAGTGGCTATGTACAAACTTATTGCTCCTCCCGGCCCAATTTGTCGATCTGATCCTGCAAAAGCTGGGAAATCGGGCGGCGGGTGTTGCGCAGACGGTGGACCGGGGCGGTAGGGGCCGTGTGGTGCACGGGCTGTGCCTTGGCCTTGACGCGCAGACGCTCGGCGGGCTTTTCGGGAGACGGGGCGGCAGGCTTGGCGGCGGCAGCGGGGCGCGGCGGCACCGGTGCGGGAATATCCGTTTCCGGTGTGCCCTGCGCAAAGCTGCGCATATCGGTGCCCAGATCCTTCAGCTCGGCCTCGGTCTGGTCAAGCGCCTGATAGATGGCCTGCGTCAGACCGTCTAAATCCAGCGTGGCGGCGCTCAGGCGCTCGTCCACGCGGGCCAGACGCTCCCGCACCAGCATGACGCCCGACGCAATGCTGCGGGCATTCTCCGCCATGCGGTTCTTCTGGGTCTCGGCCTGCTGCTTGAGCTCCCGCTCTGCGCTCTCGGCGTACAGGCGGGCATCGGCCAGGATCTTGCCGGCCTCGAGCTTGGCCTCCCGCACCAAATCGGATGTGGGGGCAGCCGGGGCGGCGGCAGTGTTCAGCGCGCGCGCGGCGGTCAGCTGCTTTTGCAGCTCGTCCACCTGCTGCTGCAGATCGTGGCATTTCAACTGCCAGATGTTGGCGTTTTTCTGGGATTCCCGCTGGGTGGACTGGAAGGAGGCCGTCTTTTTCTTGATGGTCTCCAGCTGCTCGTCCGCCTCGCGGCGCTTGGCCTCGGCCGTGTCTGCACGCTGGGTCGCGGCAGCCAGCTCGGCCTTCAGGGCCTCCATGCGGCTGTCGGCGGTGCTCCGCTCGCTGCGCAGCTCGTCCAGCTTGGACTGCAGCTGCTGCAGCTGGCGGTTGTACTCCAGCTCGTGCTGCTGGGCCTCGTTGGCCAGTGCGTTCATGTAAGCCAGCACGTCATTTTTATCAAAGCCGAACAAGCTGGAACGAAAACCCTGTTCCTGAATGTTCATCGGTTCAGACGGCATGGCTTTTTACATCCTCTCGCAAAAAAATCATTAAGAACGCTTGTTCAGGATGCTGAGCAGGTCGTCAAAGTAATCGCCGTCATCCTCTTCCTCGGCAGGGGCTGCGGGCTGTGCGGCCACAGGCGTGTCCATGCCGGTGCTGAAGGACTGGGTGAAGATCGGGTTGGGCATGACGGGGTTGACCTGCGGCTGGACAGGCTGCACGGGCTGAACCGGAGCAGCGGCAGGCTGTGCGGCGGGCTGGGTAGCGGCCTGTGCGGCACGCTTGGCGTCAACATGGGCCTGAATGGGCTCGTCGACCTCGGGCGTGCTCTCGAAGCCTGTGGCAACGACGGTAATGCTCATCTCGTCGCTCAGGCGCTCGTCGAACGCAGTACCCCAGATGATGTTGGCATCGGGATGCGCGCTCTGGGTGATCATGCTGGCAGCGGTCTCGACATCCTCCAGGCCGATGTCGGGGCTGGAGGTGATGTTGATGATGACGCCGCGTGCACCGGCAATGCTGGTCTCCAGCAGCGGGCTGGAGATGGCAGCCTTGGCGGCGTTCTCGGCCTTGCCGGCGCCCTTGGCAACGCCGACGCCCATGTGGGCAAAGCCGGCGTCCTTCATGATGGAGCGGACGTCCGCGAAGTCCAGGTTGATGAAGGCAGGAATGTTGATCAGGCTGGAGATGCTCTCAACGCCCTGGCGCAGCACGTTGTCAGCGGCCTCGAAGGCGTTCATCAGGGTGATCTTCTCCTGGCTGATGAGCTTCAGGCGCTCGTTGGGAATGACGATCAGGGAGTCGACGTGCATCATCAGGGAGGCGATGCCCTGCTCGGCCTGCGCCATCTTGCGCTTGCCCTCAAAGGCGAAGGGCTTCGTGACGATGCCGACGGTCAGGATACCCAGGTCATGGGCCGTCTCGGCCACGACAGGGGCAGCGCCCGTGCCGGTGCCGCCGCCCATGCCGGCGGTGATAAAGACCATCTGCGCACCCTTCAGCGCGTTGGTGATCTCGTCCTTGCTCTCCTCGGCGGCGCGCTGGCCGATCTCCGGGTCAGCACCGGCACCGCGGCCCTTGGTCAGCTTGGCACCAAGCTGGACCTTCTGGGTGGCCTTGGAGTTGAGCAGAGCCTGCTGGTCGGTGTTCATCGCGACGAACTCGACCCCGGACAGACCGGACTCCACCATGCGGTTGACGGCGTTGCCGCCGCCGCCACCTACGCCGATAACCTTGATATTGGTTACATTTTGCATTTCTTCGTCGAGAACGAATGCCATGAGTGTATCCCCCTAAAAGTGATGTTGTGAAACCGGATTCCTGGGGTGCACCCACGCATGGGCACACTAATCCGTGATTTTTTACATATAACTGTTTATAAGAATAGCAAATTTTCCGCGCAATTTCAATACCTTAGCGAGAAATTCATAAAAAAATACGGCCTGCCCTGCCCTTTTGGACAACGCAGACCGCAGCAGCGGATGGATTTTTGGTGGAAAGCGACAGACTTTGCATGAGAATGTGAAAAATTTGAGAAGTGGAGCTGCCATGATTGGCCGTGTACCGGGGCGGCTCCCCCGTAGGGGCCGGGCATGCCCGGCCCGGTGGTGTAACGTGAGCGGCAGTCTGCGGGCAGTCTCAGGAGATCTCCGCCCCCAGCCCGCGCAGTGCGGCGGGTAAATTTTCATACCCGCGCGGGATGTGCCCGGGGTCGCGCAGGCAGGTCTCACCGTCCGCGGCCAGTGCCGCCGCCAGAAGCGCCGCTCCGCCGCGCAGGTCGGGCGCGGTGACGTCCGTCCCGTGCAGGACGGCCCCGCCCGGGAGCGTCAGCTGGCGC
>UMIM01039440.1_pt1 | contig 14887 bp, 11 predicted proteins | sample 1965831 | NCBI WGS metagenome assembly UMIM01 (sample SAMEA4836125, study PRJEB28245) | human gut metagenome | biome: gut microbiome; material: fecal sample | place: Denmark | collected 2008 | reverse complement strand
CAGCATACTGCCGCAGTCAGTCCCGCCAGCCATTTTTGCTTATTCATACAAAAAATTCCTCCTTCTGTTGTTTGATATTATCGTTTCTATCAAACTATCTCTATTGTAGCAGAATCTAAGATATTTGTATAACATATTTGTCATGCGATTTGCATATTTGTAAAAGCATTTTTGCAAATACACCATGAAAAAACGAAAGGTTGTTTCATAGAAAAAAGAAAAGGTTGAATTTTATTCACAGTGTATTAGTATTTATGTGGTACAATATACTAGCCACTTCAAAAAAATGAAACGGGGGAATCATTCTTATGTGGAAAAAAAGAAGTATTTTGTTATTGTTTGCGCTGACCATAGCGTGCAGCAGCACACTGTACGGCTGTGATGTCATGAAAACTCCGACAGAATCCGGCGCAAATGCCAGTGAGGAAAACTCAGGCGAAACATCCGGAGAGGACAAGGATTCAGGCGGTGCAGACAAGACGGACTCCAACGGGAAAGAAAAATCAGAGGATGCCAAAGGCGGTCTGTCCGCTGAGGAGTGCAATGCACTTTGGAAAGAATATCTCGGACAGCAGACGCTCTGCCAGATCAACAAAAAATTCGAAATATCGGATTCTTTGGAGGTGCAAAACGCACCCAGCGGATTGGCAGCAGCCGTTCAGAACGACTTCGACGGCGATGCTCAGAACGAGCTGGTCACATTCACTTTCGATAAGAACAGTACCGACGGCGACGACATCCGGATAGATTTGCTAGAAATCGAGGGCGGCGCAGTCAAGGTTTCCGACAGCAAGTATCTGACGGAGATTCTGGACATCAGCGACAAGCAGCAGGCGGTAACCAACTCCATCTATTTTTCAAGAGCCAACAGTATGGAAATTGCAACCTCATCGTATCAGGGCAATCTGTATTTCGGCAGCCTTCTGACGAGAGAGTGCTATTTCTATGCGGGAGAAACGTGTCCATATGTGAAAAGTTTCAATGTATTCACCATAGAGAACCATGAGATCACACCCTGCACCATCGCTTCTACAGACATGGAATGGGCTACTGTCGCATATCCTTTGGACGAAACGGTGATCTATTCCAAACTGCTTCCGCCCAGCATTCGGGAGACGCAGGAACTGGGCAGCTGTTCTGTTGACGAAGAACAATCCCCTTACCCGGAGAGTGCGCAAAGAGTCAAGGATGAGGTGGATGCCATGACCATCCGGCAGGGAAAATCCAACTTGTACACCAATCTTTTTTCTGCCTTTGAAGCAGGCTTTCATGTGGTTGGCGGGACATGCTCCTCTGCTGAGGCAGCTTATTCTCTGCTGCTGAATGAATTCGGCTTGGATATCGCATACGACAGTCAGGAAGAGTTGCAGGAAAGATCTTCAGAGGAGTGCAGCGCTCAGTTTGTTGCCAAAGGAGATGCGCAGGTAACGCCAATCGTGAAAATCAGCCTACTGAAAAAATATCACTACCAATCTATGGAATACGAGGAATACTGGAACAAACTCACGCTTACCTCTGACCTCAACAAGATTCTCGGCGATGAGAACTTGTTCACCGAAACCTTTGAGAATGAGGATGCGCTGTTTGAGGACATCCTCCGCTATCCGGAATATCACCATGATATCTGGGATACATTCGATTCCATGAATCTCATGCAGTGCATCATGGATCTGGATCAGGACGGAAAAAAGGAACTGCTGATTGAAGGCACCAATGACAGCGATTATAAAAGTGTCGGCGTTGTGAAAGCAGACGGCAGTTTTTACTTCCTGAACAATGCCGGAATGAACACAGAATATTTCTCCAACGGCTTTATCCGTGGAAATACCATGAATTCCGTATTTGGCTACACGTATCTAAACACAACGAATGGCGAAACATGGAGCGCACAGCTGGAAAACGGGCAGAGTTCGGTGCGTATTTTGGAGAACGGTGACGGCAGCCAGGTATTAAAGGGCACACAGGCAGAAGAAAAAGAAAAGACCATGTACTCTGCCAATACGGTTACTCCGGACTTCCAGAACTATTATGTATGGCAGCCGGAACAAAATCTCCAAAATTTCACGTCTGTTTCGAAAACAGACAGCGCTGCTGCCAACTGGAAAAGCGCTTACTTCAGCATTCTGGACGAATTCCAGAACAGTCTGGACTACGAGATGGACGGTGTCACATGGAAATATGCGCTGCTCTACATCGATGACGATGACGTGCCGGAGCTGTATGTCACTTGTGAGAGCATGGATTTCGGCAGTGCCATGTACAGCTACAGTGATCAGAAAGTCACTCGAATCCTCACCTCTCCCGCAGTCCGCGACAACGGATTTATGGGATACATCGAACACACAGGGCAGTTTGTCACATTGACACACGGCGGTTCTATGCACTATGAATACGATGTCTACCAGCTGAAAAAAGGGCAAGCGGAAATCGTGCACAAATTGCGCTGCGACGAAAATGCCGAACACCTCTATGACATTGACGGCGAGGAGTTTAGCAAGGAAGCATTTGATACACGGTATCAGACTTATCAATCACAGTATACGGAAGTCACGTACATGGCACGTGACGAGATCGAACACACGCTAAATCAATAAAAAAATGCATGCGGAACGGGAACAGTCTCCGTGATACTGCTGCAGCTTCCGCACCCGATCGGCGTAGTCCAGAATCATGTGATACTGCAGATTTTTGATACGGTCAATATCGACAAATGACTCGTCTTATTATGCCGTGATGTTTCAGAAAAAAATGCGATAAAACAAAAACATTATGGAAAACTGAAACATTCCTTTTATGCTACTGCATCATTGCGTAAAAAATCCGTCCTGCGTCACAGCAGAACGGATTTTTCGTTTTGAAACTGCGGAACTTCTTAGCCAATGGGAACGATGGGCAGTTCATTTTCATCGGGGTTCACACCGCTTGTGGTGATAACATCCTCGCAATCGAACTCTACGACCTCCAGCTCCGGTGCTACGTATGTCTCCTTCATGAATTTCACCTCGCTTTTCCACACGAAATGTGCTTGTAGATTTATTATAACATATCGATAAAAAATTGTCAAGATGTATTTCGCAGAAGAAAAAATTTACGCAGGACGCAAAGCGCCCTCCCGCAGCGCCGGACGGCAGGAACGGGAGGGCGTTTCCAAGCGCCGGAATCACCGGCACCACATCACGATTTCTTCATTTTCCCCAATTGGTAACTCAGAGCGTTTCGACATTGTGCATCAGGAACTGCATCAGGAGCTGTGTATCATCCGTGGTAACACTGCTGTCCTTGGTGCAGTCTGCGTTCTGTTTCTGCTGATCGTTCATCTCAACGCTTCCGCTGATGATCTTGCCCAGCATAACAGCATCGGTCAGGTCGATATTGCCATCCAGATTGACATCGCCGACGAGGGTGGAAACCTCGTCTTCCTTGGTGTCCTTGTTGTTGGCAATCACTTCGTCAATGGTAGGCAGAATTGTGCCACCCTGGTCAATGTTAAGAATCTTTCCGTTAACATAAACTGCCAACCCGGCAAAGCAGTCCTTTCCGTCATACATACCGAAAGCAACATCCTCGCTCTCATCCAATGCCACGGCAATCGCTGCAGTTTCTTCCTTGTTCGTAATGTTGTTTACATTCCAAAAGTCAAAGGAGTGCACAAATTCCACCACAGTCAGCAGATCGCCATTGTAATACATCGGAACTTTCACAACACAATCGCCGTCGAGGTTTTCTTTCCGGACAATTCCTGCATATAAGTCATAATTGGGAATATAGGCATTGCCGTAAGTTACGCCGTCTGCAAACATATTATCCGGCAGTGTAACATCATCATGGGAAAAGACGGAGTCAAATTCCCACATCAGCATATCATCCAGATAGCCTTCGCCACAGACATCCGTGGACTGCTGCTGGATTTTCTTCACGAATTCCTCGCCGGTGCAGTTGGTCATATATGTCGGGATTTCATTTCCATTGATGGTAACATAATTGAAAGTTGCACCATCAGCGCTTGCCGAGAGAATACCCAGAGAAGATACCACCATGCTCGCTGCCAGCGCAGCTGCGATCATTTTGCTTTTTTTCATAAATATCACCTCATTGTTTAAAAGAACGAAAACGTACCGCTCCATTCAGAATACGGTTCAGAGCCACCCCCGGAAAATTCTTCCCAACCATCAACAATTTTTACTGTTGCATTAAAGGAATAGCCACTCTGACCATCATAAATCTTATATAAATCGTCCACCTCATCGCCATTTTCAACATGAACACAGCCATAAATCACGCCATCAATAGACGGATACTTCGCCGCCCCACCGGAATACATCCGAATCATGACGGGCTTGTTTCTTACAGACAAATTTTCATAAACCTGATCAAGTGTAAGACTTCCATCTTTATAAGTACTATTCAGATTGTATATTGCCAAAAGTTCCTGTACCTGATTGACCGTACCGCCAACCATGGGCGTATTATAAATGCCAACTGCCATATCATACACATCATTAGCAGACAATGCATTTGCAGTGTTTTTCATATAGCCGTTTTGATAATTGTACAAGGAGGCAATTGCAGCAGACCAAGAGACATTGCCATATCCATTCGTAGCAGGACGTACTTTGTAGTTATCGAAAAAATCAGACAAAACACATTGTTTGGTAGTGCTTTTTGCTGCATACTGCGCTAAATCAGAATCGGCGATTTCCAATCCCTGCAAATCTGCCTGTTCCGGCGCTGCATCAACCGCTTCGCCATTGGATACATTGGTGAGGGTGTCACCATCGTATACCATTACAGAATTGCCATCTCTGTAAAAAGCGACCGCTGTGTCGGTATCTGCTGCGGACTGAAGCGCAACATCATCGGTTTCGTGATAAGTGGAAAGTACCTGATTGTCGCTTCCCTTGAGTTCGCTGACAACACCAATTACCTCCGAGTCGTGGTAAACAGTGTACAGATTTCCAATGAGCGTGTTGCTTCCCAGATCACGAAGTGCGGTTCCTTCGCTAATGCTGATGCCCTCCATAGAAGCATATTCCGAACCAGCAAGAAGAGAACCAAGGGTTTCTTTTGTACTTTCCAGCTGTGCATTTTCTGCGGCAAACACAGGTGCTGCAACAGCGGAAAGTGTTGCCGCCATCGCCAGTGCCGAAATACCGGCGACAGCCTTTTTAAATACTCTGTGCATTTTGAAAACTCCCTTCTTAAATCCCACACATTCTAATTATGAATGTTTTTGACTATTTTCAAGCATCCCCCTTTCTATGAAAAGGCATAATACAAATCAGAGTCATAACATTTTGTGGAAAATAATTCGCATAATCCTTTCTTTTTCACCTTCAGTATAGCATGCTATGATGCCTTTGTCAATAGCCCAGCACCAAATGGTCGATTTTCGCCTCTATTTGGTCAAGTGCACGAGAGCAAGCCACAGAATATACCAGTATTTGGAAAATAAGGGCGTACTCAAAGCGTTTCCACGTTGTGCATCAGGAACTGCATCAGAAGCTGTGTGTCATCTGTGGTGATTGCGCCGTCCTTGGTGCAGTCAGCGTTCTGTTTCTGCTGATCGTTCATCTCAACGCTTCCGCTGATGATCTTGCCCAGCATGACAGCATCGGTCAGGTCAACTGTTCCGTCCAGATTCACATCGCCACGAATGGTAGTATCAATTTCGGCATCCTGCAAAACATAGGAACAATGATAATGTTCCAGCATAGAGGCATCAAACGTATCACCGGAACTTCCATCCAAACGGAATGTATCACGATAAAGATATGCCGTTTTTTCCGATGTTCCGTCCTCCTGATTCACCATCAGGCGAATCAGCAGCGACGACGGAATACGGATGTTCTGATTGGCAATCTTGATCTTATCATATCCGTCTTTCAGCATCGCAATTTGATTACAAGCGTCCAGATTGACAGAAGCCGTACCGCTACCCTCAATCCAAAGTGTACGTTCCGCATCGTCATACCGCCAGGAAACCGTATCACTCAGCTGTCCGGAACGAGTATAGAACGGTGTCATATCGGTTCCATTGGTAACAAGCTCCGTCGTATCACTCCAGCGCACACACCAATCGGCAAAACTATCCGCCTGTGCATATACGGTGTCCGCACGGTTCAGCAGTTCCCGATATCGCTCCACATCCTGTCCCTCTACATTGGAGAGAGAGTACTCGTCCACATAAATCGCCTTGAGATGATCCAGACCATTGTAGACATATGCCCCCATATCCGTATTCATGCAGGAGATATTGAAATCCTTGAATCGAATCGTGTCGATCTGATCACAGAACTGGTACCACGGAATATACGAATCCGACCAGGCATCCAGACAGCCGGTTTCATTCCAGCCGTAGAAATACTGTCCGGAAAGTGTCAGAACATTTCCGTCTACCTCCCAGCGGTTCGGCGTATCTCCGGCGAAGTGTCCGCCAATTACACCGGAATATACCCCATTCTTCTCTGTCATCTGATCGAACACAAGCGGAGTTGCATGTACAGAAACCGGCACAATTGCTGCTGCCAGCATTGCGCAGGAAGCAAGCATGCTGGTAAGTTTCAAAAAGTTCTTACGCATATGAACCCTCCTCTCTAGATGTACGAATTACAATGTGCTAATCGCTCCATTAATAAACTTATTCAACAGAACTACATCCGAAACATCTACAATATCATCTTGAGTTGTATCACAAGCCATGGGATTGGTGATATACGAATAGTGATTGTTTCCGTCAGCATAAGTGATATTCAAATCCTCTGAACCCATAGCATACTTCAACAGCAGTGTAGAATCTGCTTCATTCACAATGCCATCATGATTTACATCACCCAACGCATAAATTTCATGCGAAACAGCTACATTCGCCGTCGGGCAATAGCTGTCAACACTGATAACATTGTTCAAAGCTGCCTCACTAGTGCAGTTATTTCTATCCGGAGTAATCTTAAATCTAGTGATTCCTCTTGCATTGGATACACTCAAAGCAGACACATTAGAAAGATACTGAGTATATGTCCATTTTGTTGTATTAACGCCTTCAAAATTTGCTTCATTAGTGAGGTATCCTTCGCTAACATAGCCGATCTTTTCCTTATACGGACGGCAAACTGCATAGCCATTATTTTTGTCATAAGTAACCATGTTAGAATAAGACGATGTGCTAATGCGAAGCATCGGAAAACTCTCTTGCGGAGTAGCAACGATCAACATTACAAAATGTGTTGTAGGTGCCAGACGACTTACATTATAGTAATTCGGAGCACTTGTTGTTGAAAACGTTGCAATTTCAGATTCAGAGAGCATTTCCTCGCCTCTCTGATAAATTTCAACTGCCTCCTTAGTTTCGTCCAAGGACAAACCATTGTCCAAACAGTACTTTACAACTTTCTGTGTTTCAAAATCTGCAAAAGAGTCAACATATTCCTGTACTTCTACCGCTTCATATTCCGATGCAAATGCGGGAACTGCTGTTGCAGACATCGTTACAGCCATTGCCAATGCAGAAATACCAGCAACGGTTTTTTGATTGTCTTGTTCATAAAAACTTCCTTTCTTCAATTACACGTTCTGATTATAAATTTTTTAATATTTTCCAAGCATTCCCCCTTTCTATGAAAAGGCATAATACAAATCAGAGCCATAACATTTTATGGAAAATAATTCGCACAATCCTTTCTTTTTCACTCTCAGTATAGCATGCTATGATGCCTCTGTCAATAGCCCAGCACCAAATGGTCGATTTTCGCCTCTATTTGGTCAAGTGCACGAAAGCCGGAACGTGATTTTTTCAATATTTAGCAGAAAATTATGATAAAAGAATATTTTTGGCAATCCTAAAATAACCGTCCTGCGCCGAATCTGGAACGTCGTTCGCCCGGCAGAGGTTTTTTGATCCCCATTTTCCGCCTGCTGCATTTTACCAGATTCTAGTCGATTTGCTCGTGCGTATTCGACGGAATTGACCAAATGAAGACGAAAATCGACCATTTGGTGCTGGGCTATTGACAGAGGGGGCGGTTTGTGCTACGCTACCAGTAGAGCGGAACACCTGCGTGCCAAAAAACGGAAATCCCCATCTATGAGGAAATCGTGAGCACGGCAAAAAGCACATTTGAAAAAAGCTTTCTGTTTTTTTCGGTTTGCTTTGAAAAGTACGATGTTTGTACACAGGGTACTTAAAAAAATAAGAATTTGTGAAAATGTGTTGACAAATAGGTGTTTGCTGAGTATAATAAAATTACAAAAAAGGAAAGCGATAATACTCAACAACTTTTTCCATTTTCTGTAATTTTAAAAAGGAGGAATGCTTGGAAATTGTCGAGGAACATCCGCAACTAAGACACAAATTGAAGAAAGGAAGTTTCCAATGCATAAGACAATCAAAAAAGCCATTGCCGGCATCTCTGCATTGGCAATGACAGTGGCAATGTCCGCAACCACAATCCCTGCGTTCGCATCGGAATATGAAGCAATCGATGCGCAGGAATACGTAAACTCTTTCGAAAATCCGGAGACACGGGAAGTGGCACAATTTTATTTGGACAACGGAATCTCTGGAGATGAATTGAAAGATATGATGTCCACCTACGAAGAAGGACTTGCCCTTTTGAGTAGTGAAGATGAATCCGGTATCGCACTTACCAGTGCAAACAGCAGCACAACAGTTTCTCTCGGAAACGGCGGAAACTACTATAACGGAACTCGTATGGCAAATTCTAAGCATTATGCAGTAATCACAAACGATCGTCCGCAAGCCGAAGCTGTTGGAAATTTCATCGTATCAACATCTAATGCTGTGTCTTATGATATGGCAGCTCATCCTTATACGCTTCAGAGTGGCTACGAAAGTCTGATCGTTCGTGCATCTAGCAATCTGCAATATCTGACAATCACAGGAACACTTGCGTCTGATTCTAAAAGTGTTGAAGCGATAGTAACACTTCCGTTCACAGCAGGAACCGCTACGAGTGAAGCCAAACTTCATAGTGGATTCACACTCAGCAGCAACTTCACTTCCCTGAACGATGATGACGGATCGTATTCGCTGAATACGTATGCTTTGGGCGATCTTGACCACAATGGCATTGTTGACTCGGCAGACTACACGTTGGCATCTCGCTTTTTGGTGAGCCTCATCAATAAGATCGACTTTAATTACAAAGATGTCGGTCCGGGTGTTGCTTCGGCTATTTTCATCCTCGCTTTTGATGTAAACATGGATGGTCAGATTGACTTGTCAGATGCTGTTGGCATTAACAAAATTATAAACGCCTAAGTAAAGCCGATTTGTTATTTTAGGACAAAAGGGGGTCTTGAAATGAGAAAATCCAAATTCTTAATTCTGGTGACAACAGCTGTCTTGAGTTTTTCATTTTCTGTGGAATCTGTAGCAGCCGTAGATTTTGAATCTGTTTCCCCCGCACCGATTACATCACAGGAAACAGCTTATTCTGGTATCTGCGGTGCAGAGGGCGACAACATTCAGTGGAATTATGACGCTGCATCGGAAACCATCACATTTTCCGGAACTGGCGCAATGAAAACCTACTACAAAAAAGCAGAGAATGATGGCGAGCAGGACTTTTATGAAAACCCCGAGTGGGTACTGCTTCCGGTTTGCAATATTGTTTTTGAAGATGGCATCACTGACATTGGCTGCTTGCTGAAAGACTTTTTCCACACGCCTTCCGACCGCGGCAAACAGACCGTTTTTCTGCCGGAAAGTGTGACAAAGTGGGGTCCTTTCATGTACGAGTTTGCTGCAATCAAAGCACCCTATGGCTCTGCGGCATATTATGCATTTGCGGATAGGCCGAATTATTCTTTTTTCGGCTATGGTATTGCAAAAAATCCTGTGCACGAAACAACCGGCACTTCCGAATATGGCGCAACGTGGAGTTTCGATTACTTCACCCAGACGGTCACCATTTCCGGTCCGGGATTTGCACTGCCGGATGAATTCGATGTATATCCGTACAAGTCTATCATTATTGAGGACAGCGTGACCGTTCCGGAAGACGGAACATATCCCGGAAAGGATTACAGTAAGTATGTTCTTTTGTGGGCAGCAAAGTATATGGGTCATGTCGATGAGCTTCCCATAATTTACGCATCCAGTACAAGCGAATTTGCAAAAGAATTTGCAAAACTTCCGGACAATATTCGTGTCTCTGCGCCTAACATTGTTTACAGCGATGAAACTGCATATGTTGGCGATGTTAACTTGGACGGCGAAGTTAATTTGAAAGATGCGGTTCTGCTGAACAAGTGCGTCAACGGCAGCGTTACCTATAATGAAATTCAAAAGGCGAACATGGACTGCAACGGCGACGGCGTGATCTCCGCAGATGATTCCCTCACCCTGTTGAAGTTCCTGATCCAGCTCATCAATCAGCTCTAAACTTTTGCCTTTTCACAAGGCGGAGCACAGCCCCATTTCCGGCGGGACTGTGCTCTTTTTTTCGCCTTTCTTGACAACCCGCTGCCGGTGTGCTACAATGATTCTACAGAATCTTACTTCACTGGAGGTATCCCCCTATGACTGCAACCGAAATCGCCTGCCTTTGCATCGGCGCTGCCGGCATCCTGACGGCGCTGCTCTCCCTGCCGTTCTTTTGCCGTGGGCGTGCGCTCTCCAAAAAATGCTCTGCCCGGACCACCGGCACTGTCCAGCGCTACCGCATCGGCGGCGGAAACCGCAAAGCCATCTCGCCGGTGGTCGCATATCTGGTGGACGGGAAACCCTACACTGCCTACCGGCACTACAAGGGCGTTGTCACCTCCCACAAATCCGGCGCTTCCGGTGCGGGGAACCGCCTTTTCGTGTCAGAGCGGGATGTTCTCCACATCCACACCGCCGGCATGTTCTGCAACTGCGGGGAACTCGCCGCAGCGCTCTGGCCCATTGGCAGTACCATGCCCGTGGTCTACAATCCCCGCAATCCCAAGCAGGGCTTCGTGGAAAAGCCGGTCAGCCTTGGCGGTACGGTAGGCGTGACATTGCTCTGCACCGGCGTGGGACTGGCGGTTTTCGCCGGCGCAATGTTTTTGCTCTTTCAATAACAGAAAGGAATCTGCACGATGATCTTACTATCCGCACAAAATATTTCCAAAACATACATGGAGCGCAAAGTCCTCGACAATGTGTCGTTCTTCCTCAATGAGGGCGACAAAGTCGGGATCATTGGCATCAACGGCACGGGAAAATCCACGCTCCTGCGCATTTTGGCTGGCGCAGAGGAGTCCGACAGCGGGAATGTGATCCGCACCAGCGGTGTGCGCATCTCCTACCTGCCGCAGATTCCGGAATTCGCCCCCCATGGCAGCGTTCTGGAACAGGTGATGCTCCACCTCCCCGCCGACCTGAAAGAGGCAAAGGAATTTGAGGCGAAGTCCATCCTGGGAAAGCTGGGCATCACCGACGTTTCACGGGACATCGGAACGCTCTCCGGCGGAGAACGCCGTCGTGCCGGTATCGCTGCGGCACTCATCCAGCCCAGCGATGTGCTGCTGCTGGACGAGCCGACCAACCACATCGACAACGAAACCGTACAGCTGCTGGAAGAGCAGCTGCAAAAGTATCGTGGCGCAATTGTCATGGTCACCCACGACCGGTATTTCCTGAACCGCATCACCCGGAAAATCGTGGAGGTTGACCGTGGCAGTCTCTTCTCCTACGACGGAAACTACAGCACCTATCTGGAACAAAAGGCACAGCGTGAGGCAGATGCCGAGGCGCAGGAACGGAAAAACCGCTCGCTCTATCGGCAGGAACTGGAGTGGATCCGGCGTGGTGTTCGGGCGAGAGGCACCAAGTCCAAGGACAGAATCGAGCGCTTCCATGTGCTAGAAAATCGGGAGATTCCGGCGGAACAGGAAAAGATGCAGCTGCAATCGGTTTCCTCCCGACTGGGAAAGAAAACCGTGGAATTGGAGGGCGTTTCGAAGTCCATTGACGGAAAACTGCTGCTCCACGATTTTTCCTACAAACTGCCAAGAGATGCACGCATCGGCATTGTGGGACACAACGGTGCCGGAAAGTCCACGCTCATCAAGCTGATCTGCGGTGCACTGCAGCCGGACAGCGGAAGCATTACGCTGGGCGATACGGTGCGCATCGGGTATTTTTCGCAGGAATGCGAGAGCATGGATCCCACGCAGCGTGTCATCGAGTACATTCGGGAAACCGCCGACCGCATCCAGACTCCTGAGGGAACTATCACTGCGGCAACCATGCTGGAACGATTCCTTTTTACGCCGGAATTGCAGTGGAACCGCATCGAAAAGCTCTCCGGCGGAGAGAGGAAACGCCTGTATCTTCTCAAAGTGCTGATGTCTGCGCCAAATGTTCTGCTGTTGGACGAGCCGACCAACGATCTGGACATCACTACGCTGACCATTTTGGAGGACTACCTCCGGAACTTTGCCGGTGCAGTTATTGCCATCTCCCACGACCGTTATTTTCTAGACAAGATGGCGTCGGAGATCTGGGAACTGTCTGGTAATGGCGATGTGCACCGCTACAACGGCAACTACAGCGACTATGCTGCGCAGTGCATACCGGCAGAATCCGCAGAAAAGGCTGCCAAACCTACGGAGAAGAAAGAGCGCACTTTTGTGGGGAAAAAGAAGCTGAAATTCTCGTATCGGGAACAACGGGAGTTCGAGAGCATTGACGATGACATCGCTGCGCTGGAACAGCAGATCCAGGAAACGGAAGCACAGCTTGGCGCATGCACCTCTGACTATGTGAAGCTGCAAGAACTATCCGAGAAAAAGAGCGCTTTGGAAACGCAACTTGAGGAAAAGATGGAACGCTGGGTTTACCTCAACGACCTTGCGGAGCGCATTGCAAACGGTGAGATGGTTTAATTCCCTATTACAATAGTATATACTATTACAATAGGGAACTCATAAGAAACTACCAAAAGAGGAGATCTCCCAATGAGATCTCCTCTTTTTTCATCTCTGAAAGTTCCGGACTTGTTCCAGCATCTCCTCGTGCAAAACTTGCAGCCTTCTTTGAATGTGTTCTTCCGGCATGAGCTTGGGAAGCCACACATGACAAGAAATTCCAAATGTCAGCAGCAATGCCAATTCCAAAATAGAACTAATCAAGGCAAGTGTCACAAGATTTCGAAAAATAGAGAAAAACAAGATGAAAATATAAATTCCCACAAGTGCGAGTAAACACGCTATCACGCACCAGAACTTTTTCGTTTGGTATTGCTTTTTCTCCTGTATCACATGAGCGGTGTATGCCTGATATATTGCCGTCAATTCCGGATGCTGCAAAAAAATCGTGTCCATGCTGCTACAATGACATTGCACATACTCTATCGGATCTTCCCCGAAAATTCCTTGAATCATCAAAACATAGTTTTCCCCATATGGAAAAAGCCGATGGATTTCCACAATGTCCTGCACACGATACTGTGCGGTATCTTTAGACAAAATTCGAAGCCCTATGCTCATTTTCTCCCTCCATTATCCGCACTGCACTGACGGCCGGCTGCGAAACGCCTTTCGCCATACTATAAAAAACGTGATGAGAATCATTGTTGAGGTAATCACCCAAGTGGACGGGAAAGAGAAGTACAAACTCTTCAGCGTGCCAAAGCGGGCGAATACGGTAAACAGCCAGAGAATCCGCACCGCACAGATTCCCAGCATAGTTTCTGCTGCCGGAAGTGTGGAATAGCCAAGACCGCGCATCGACCACGCCGGAATCTCATAGCAGGAACAGATGACCTGAAGCCCCAGAATAATTCGGATTCGTTCGCAGGCGTAGGTGATTTCTTCTGAAGAAGTAGTAAACAAACCGGAAGCCTGCCGTGAAAACAAAACCACCGGAACAATGATTACCGCAGAAAACAGGGTTGCTGCAAGGAAACAAATCCCCACAGTTTTCTTGCACCGCTGTCTGTTTCCAGCAGCGTAATTCTGGCTGATAAATGTGGTCGCTGCCTGTCCGAATGCTGTGTCCATGTAGTAGGCGATGTATTCAAAGTTCATGGAAACTGCCACACCGGCAGCTGCAGCGCTGCCGAATGTGTTGATGGCGGACTGTACAAAAATATTGGCAATGCAAAAGACGGCGCTCTGAATTGCCGCCGGAATTCCGATGCGCAAAATTGCCTGCAAGTGCTGCCTGTTGAGCTTCAGCTTTCGCAGAGACAAGCGGAACTCCTCGTGCTCCCGCAGCATCCAGAATACCACCATAGCTGCACTGACTGCCGCAGAAAGATCGGTCGCCAGCGCCACACCAACTACGCTCAGCTTACAAACCACCACAAAAAACAAGTTGAGAAACACGTTGATGACACCGGAAAAAATCAGTGCGCCAAGAGGACGCTTACTGTCCCCTTTCGCACGGAGAATGGCTGCGCCGAAATTGTAAATCATCAGGAACGGCACACCGGCAAAATAGATTCGCAGATAGTTGTCAGCAGAAGTCAGGATATCCGCCGGCGTATGAATCAGCATCAGCAGCGGTTTGGAGATCAGCTGTCCCAGTGCGCCGAACAGTACACCGTACAGCACAGAAAACAGCATTCCGGTATGTACCACATCCGGAATTTTCTTCTGCTCTCCCGCTCCGATAAAGTGGGCAATGCGCACATTGGCACCGACCGCAAGTCCTGCCGAAAGTCCGACGATCAGCGCCACGATCTCCCCGTTGGTTCCCACGGCTGCCAGTGCGTCCGGACTGCCAAACCGACCGGCAACCGCCGTATCTGCTGCATTAAATAGCTGTTGGAGAATGCTGCTCAGCGCAATGGGGAGCGCAAATAAAATAATATTTTTCAGCAGCGGACCTTGAAGCATGTCCATCTGATGACTTTTCTTCATGAAATATTTTCCTTCCGTTAATCCATTGCTTTGA
>UMIM01053809.1_pt1 | contig 14947 bp, 9 predicted proteins | sample 1965831 | NCBI WGS metagenome assembly UMIM01 (sample SAMEA4836125, study PRJEB28245) | human gut metagenome | biome: gut microbiome; material: fecal sample | place: Denmark | collected 2008 | reverse complement strand
GGAGTAGGCGGCGAGTCTGGCTTCGTCTGTCCGCCCGATGCCTCAAAAGCAAAACATCGTCGCTGATTTATTTACGAAAAGAAGAATCTGTCTGAGCTTATTTCGATGATACAAGATTACCATGTGAAAGAAAATGACGAGAATTTGATTACCTGTAGGATAGAAATGCAAGGAGAGCACAGGGCAATCAAATACACAGGAAAGCATTTCTTGGCTTTGCAAAAGGCCATCGGGTTTTATTCTGATGATGCTAAATGATGTCGCGGAAAACAAATACTCTGGAAAGAGACACACCAGCTGTGATTGGAAGAACTACAAGATGCTTTTGAAGTGTTTGAGAACGCCGCCAATGGTGATTTGTTATCTAAAAACTTGGGAGCAGCATAGAATAACTCAATCTACCGCCTTATCGTGAGATGGGGCGGTATTTTTTTGAAAAAATTGTAGATTTTTCTCCAACTTTTACCTTCCTAAAGCGATATTCATATATAGAGGGACAAAAATGCCCTCTTTCCCCCTTTTTTCTCTGCACCTTGATAACCGAATATCCGAATCACCGGCTACATACAACTGACCTTGCCGCAACCCAAGGAGCGTTTCGGCAGGTGCGTCCTGGTTCTGACGCGATGAGGCTGCCTAACCGCAGCGGAGCGCCCCCAGAGGTGGGAGAGGTGGCGTGGAACACATACCTCAAGCGAAGGGTCAGCAATCATGATACACACCGTGGCGATGCTCTCAAGGCGTCGGCGGTACTGCCAACAATGTGGTACAGGAAGTGGGAGCTGTTTCCAGCAGCCGGGTCGGTGGTTCGCCCTTATATCCGGGGAGTAGTGTCGAATAGGGTATAAAATTTGATTTCAGATTATGGCGGCCACTTGTTTTCCACAGGTGACCGCTATGCTTGTGGAATCAAATACATAATGAACAGGAGGTATACTATGAAATGCACACATCCCACGGATTCTCCCCTGCAAATCAGTAGTGATGTCATTGCCGTGAAACTGGTTGCTGTTCTCTACCGTGAGGGTCTTATCAATCACACGGTTTACCGTCAGGTCACAGCACAATATTCCGCACTTGTCAAGCCTGTCAAGCAATAAAACGACAGCCTACCATCGTTTTTCAACTTCCTATATACTGCGAGGAAAGGAGGTAACGCAAATGCAGACAACACAACAACAGCTATATTTCGGGTCTATGAATTTAGACCGCAACCGTGACCGCCGCATGGTCTTTTACGGTCGAGTTTCCACACAGCACGAACAGCAGAAGGACGCGCTCAGCAATCAGATGCAATGGTACGATGACCAATTGAAGTACCACGCGAATTGGCAGCTGGTCGGGCGCTACATTGACGAAGGCATTACCGGAACGCTTGCAAAAAAGCGTCCATCTTTTATGCGAATGCTGGACGATGCCCGAAACGGAAAATTCGACCTGATCGTCACCCGCGAGGTATGCCGCTTTGCCAGAAACACCGTTGATACACTCTCCATCACAAGAGAGCTTCGCGGCATTGGTGTGGAGGTTTACTTCGTGTCTGACAACATCTGGACATTGGACAGCGATGGCGAACTGCGCCTGAGCATTATGTCCTCTCTTGTGCAGGAGGAAAGCCGCAAAATTTCCGAACGTGTCTTAGCCGGTCAAATGATCAGCCGCCAAAACGGTGTTCTCTACGGGAATGGCAACATTTTGGGCTATGATTTAGACAAAGCTCATAACACCTACACCATCAACGAGGAGCAGGCAAAAGTCGTTCGCTTTGTATTTGATATGTACTCCAGAGGCTACGGGCAAAGTCTGATCTGCAACGAGCTTACGCGCCTTGGGTATAAGGATAGCCAAGGCAATGTAAAATGGTCTTGCATCAAAATCAGTAAGATGCTACGCAACGCCATCTATATGGGGTACATAGGCTACAACAAGTCCAAGACCACCAATTACATTGACAAGGTTCGCGTAAAGAATCTCGATGAAGATAGCATTCAACTTGTCAAGGGCAACTTCCCGCCGCTTATTTCTGAGGAATTGTGGCACGAATGTGATCGAATCCGCAAGCAAAAAATCGCCACATATCGGATGTCGGACGGCTCCACACGCCGCGCCGGTTATCTTGGTCCGATGCATCTATGGACACAAAAACTTCGTTGCCGCTGCGGCGGCGGGTTTAGCCGTTTCAAGTGGCGCGTTTTGAAAGACGGAACGCCGGTTTACGGGTATCAATGCAATTACCGGACAGTGAATGTTTCCCGTTCTTTTGTTGTGGAACACAATCTGCAAGGACAGTCATCCTGCGATGCAATTTCGATATGCGAATGGAAACTGGAACTTATGGCAAAGTTGATTTTTGACCGTATCTGGGGCGACCAAAATGCGGCAGTGAAAAAAGCGGTTGCTATGATAGACTCTGTCAGCAACCGCGCGGCTCCTGCCTGCTCGGTTGCCAGCAGCAGCGCCCAGATCAGTAAGCTGAAAAATCGCAAACTGCGGCTTGCTCAAATGTACGCAGACGGTGACTTGGGGCGTGATGAGTACAAGGAACTGTGCGCCAAGACGGAGCAGGAAATCTGCGCTTTGCAGCACCCTCCAGCCGAAATGGCAGCACAACAAAAAGCAGCAGCCACTCCTTCTATGAAGGAACTGACTGCTGCGCTGAATCGAATCGTGGATCTTTCTGCACCGAAGTTGCCTGATTCACTGATTCAGGAATTTGTAGAGGTTGTCACGCCTATCAAGGACAACCTCTACCGCTGGAAGCTGAATTTCGGTCCGCAGGTTCCTCACGCTGAACGAACCGACTTGACGAAAATCGAGCAAGATCCCCTGCTGAAATTCAGAATCAACTTCGAAACCGCACGTCAATATCGTCAAAAAAACGGTATGCCGAGCCAGTTCAGACGCTGTTCTTGGACAGATTTAAGGGTTGAAGTGTATGTTTGACGGAAAAACAAATGTGCGCCGCTGACAAGCAGTGGCGCACATTTTAGTCAATTTTCAGCCTTTTTCGAGCTTGAATTTTTAACGATGACTCGTCAAAAATCAATTACTTCGCTCTGGGAGCTTTAATAGCTGCCTGTGCGGCGGCCAGGCGGGCGATGGGAACACGGTAGGGAGAGCAGCTGACGTAGTCCAGGCCAACGTTGTGGCAGAACTCGACACTGCTGGGATCGCCGCCGTGCTCGCCGCAGATGCCCAGACCCAGGTTCGGGTTGGTCGCGCGGCCATCGTGGGCAGCCATCTTGACCAGCTTGCCAACGCCGATCTGATCCAGATGCTGGAACGGATCGCTCTCGTAGATCTTGTTGTCGTAGTAAGCAGTCAGGAACTTGGCAGCGTCGTCACGGCTGAAGCCGAAGGTCATCTGGGTCAGGTCGTTGGTGCCGAAGCTAAAGAAGTCAGCTTCCTTGGCGATCTCGCCGGCGGTCAGAGCGGCACGCGGGATCTCGATCATGGTGCCGACCTCGTACTTCATGTCAACGCCGGCAGCGGCGATCAGGGCATCGGCAGTCTTGACGACAACGTCCTTGACAAACTTCAGCTCCTTGACCTCGCCAACCAGAGGAATCATGATGTGGGGGGTGATCATCTTGCCGGTTTCGGCAGAAACCTTGAGGGCAGCCTTGATGACAGCGTTGGTCTGCATCTCGGCGATCTCGGGATAGGTAACAGCCAGACGGCAGCCACGGTGACCCATCATGGGGTTGAACTCGTGCAGGCTGACAACAACGTTGTTCAGCTCCTCGGTGGTCATACCCATGTCCTTAGCCAGAGCCTCGATGTCCTCGGCCTTGGTGGGCAGGAACTCATGCAGCGGCGGATCCAGATAACGGATGGTCATCGGACGCTCGCCCATGATGCGGTACATAGCGGTGAAGTCGGCCTCCTGGAACGGCTCGACCTTAGCCAGGGCAGCCTTGCGCTCCTCAACGGTACGGGCGCAGATCATCTCACGGACAGCCTTGATGCGGTCCTCGGCGAAGAACATGTGCTCGGTACGGCACAGACCGATGCCCTCGGCACCCATGTCAACGGCGTTCTGCGCGTCACGCGGGTTGTCGGCGTTGGTCATGACCTTCATCTGGCGGTTTGCGTCAGCCCAGCCCATGAAGCGCTTGAAGTTGGCGTTCTCGGTGGAAGCGACGGTAGCGATCTGGCCTTCGTAGACGTTGCCGGTGGAGCCGTCGATGCTCATCCAGTCACCCTCGTGGAAGGTGTGGCCGTTGATGGTGATGACCTTGGCGTCATAGTCGATGGCGACGTCGTTATCGTTGCCGCAGCCGGAGACGCAGCAGGTGCCCATGCCGCGGGCGACAACAGCAGCGTGGCTGGTCATACCGCCGCGGACGGTCAGGATGCCCTGAGAGACCTGCATGCCGACGATGTCCTCAGGAGAGGTCTCGAGACGGACCAGAACGACCTTCTTCCAAGCGTCGTCCTTGACCTTCTCCTCGGCGTCCTCAGCAGAGAAGACGACGCGGCCGCAGGCAGATCCCGGAGAAGCGGCCAGGCCCTTGCCGATTGCCTCGGCGGCCTTCAGAGCGGCAGCATCAAACTGCGGGTGCAGCAGGGTGTCCAGCTGCTTGGGCTCGACGCGCAGAACAGCGGTCTTTTCGTCGATAACGCCTTCGTCGACCAGGTCGCAGGCGATCTGCAGAGCAGCCTGGGCGGTGCGCTTGCCGTTACGGGTCTGCAGCATGAAGAGCTTGCCATCCTCGATGGTGAACTCCATGTCCTGCATATCCTTGTAGTAGTTCTCGAGGCGGGTAGCGATCTCAACGAACTGATCGTAGACCTCGGGCATCTCCTCATGCAGCTTGCTGATGGGAGAAGGAGTACGGATACCGGCGACGACGTCCTCGCCCTGAGCGTTGATCAGGTACTCGCCCATCAGCTTCTTCTCGCCGGTGGCGGGGTTACGGGTGAAGGCAACGCCGGTGCCGGAACGCATACCGGAGTTACCGAAGGCCATCTGCTGCACGTTGACGGCAGTGCCCCACTCGTAGGGGATCTCGTTCATCTTACGATACACGTTGGCGCGGGGGTTATCCCAGGAACGGAAAACGGCCTTGACGGCACCGATCAGCTGCTCCTTGGGATCCTGCGGGAACTCCTCGCCCTGCTTCTCAAGGTAGATCTGCTTGAACTCCTTGACGAGCTCCTTCAGGTCGTTGGCGTCCAGCTCAACGTCCTGCTTGACGCCCTTGCGCTCCTTCATAGCGTCGATGCGCTCCTCGAAGAAGCTCTTGCCCAGCTCCATGACGACGTCAGAGTACATCTGGATGAAGCGGCGGTAGCAGTCGTAGGCAAAACGGGGGTTGTTGGTCTTTTTGGCCAGACCCTCAACAGCCTGATCGTTCAGGCCGAGGTTCAGGATGGTGTCCATCATGCCGGGCATGGACTGACGTGCGCCGGAACGGACGGAAACCAGCAGGGGGTTCTCGATGGAGCCGAAGGTCTTACCGGTCTGCTCCTCGAGGATGCCCATGTATTTGAAGATGTCTGCCTTGATCTCATCGTTGATCTCGCGGTTGTCAGCATAGTACTGGGTGCAGGCCTCGGTGGTGATGGTGAAGCCCTGCGGAACCGGCATGCCGGCGTGGGTCATCTCGGCCAGGCCGGCACCCTTACCACCCAGAGTGTTCTTCATGGTGGTCTGGTCGCCGCCGAAGGCGTCATGGCCCTCTTTGAACAGATACAAGAATTTCTTGCTCATAGTTACCTCCCAAATTGGTGACGTGTTTGCATCACATAAATCATGTCTGCATAGTCCATTATAACAGACCGAAAGACAGATTTCCAGTAGATTGTTAAAAAAATGCTCAATAGTTTCGCTGAAAAGTAGCCAAACTTTTTTGGTTCAGGTATTGCAATTTGCACAAAAATCGTGTATTTTATAATGGGTGGGAAGTTCGAAATATTTTTCGAGCTGTCACTTTTTTCTTTTTGAGTGCCGCGGTAAATTTTTGCGGCGAACGGCGTTTTTCGGCTTGCTAAAATGCGCCGCATGTTATACAATATATAGGGCAGCACCGCATAATTCCCGCCTTACGGCGTAAGCACCGCTCCGGCGTATCGGCACTTGGAATTATGCGGTATTGCCATAGGTATAAGGTCCGTCGGCAGCCCCCGTGCGCCGCGGGCACGAAATGAGTGTATAAAGGAAGAACCGCTATATGTCTACCGCAAGAGAGAATTTCGAGCTGGCACAGCAGCGCTATGCCGCCACGTTTGAGCGCCATCTGGATAACGGCGTGAATTTTATCAGTGATAACGTCTGCATTGAGCCGGAGGTCGTCATTGCCCCCGGTGCGACCATCCTGCCGGGCTGCATCCTGCGCGGCCAGACGGTCATCGGCCCGGACTGCGTCATCGGCCCCAACACCCTGCTGGAGGATACCGTCGTTGACGCCGGGTCCACGATCAATGCCAGCCAGTGCTATGGGAGCCACATCGGCCCCAACAACAAGATCGGTCCCTTCACCCATGTGCGCGTCGGCACTAAAACCGCCGAGGGCTGCCATCTGGGCGCTTATGTCGAAACGAAGAACGCCGACTTTGCCGAGGGCAACACGGTCAGCCATCTGACCTACATCGGTGATGCCACGGTGGGCAAGTACTGCAACTTCGGCTGCGGCACCGTCACCTGCAACTACGACGGTGAGGGCAAGTTCCACACGACCATCGGCGACTATGCGTTCATCGGCTGCAACACGAACCTGGTCGCACCCGTCACCATCGGCGACCATGCGTTCACGGCTGCCGGCTCCACCATCGGCCATGACGTGCCCGCCGGTGCGCTGGGCATCGAGCGCGCCAAGCAGGCCGAGATCGACGGCTGGGGCGAGCGCAAGCTGGAGAAGTATATCGCCAAGAAGCAGAAGCTGGAAGCGGAGAAGAAAGGGAAGTAAAGCGTTGTAGGGGGCGGCGTCCTCGACGCCCCGCGGCCTTCCCATAAGCAGCCGCTTATCTTACGCTGCCGGGCCGGGCATACCCGGCCCCTACGGTACTTCACGATTTTTCAAAGGATATATCTATGTTCGAAATGACCTCCGGGGCGGACTGGCTGATTGCCGGACTGGGCAACCCCGAACCGAAATATGACGGCACCCGCCACAACGCCGGTTTTGAGGCGCTGGACTATCTGGCCGCGCAGTGGCAGTGCGACATTGCCAAAGCCAAATGGCAGGGCCTGTACGGCACGGCACAGGTGAACGGCCACAAGGTCGTGCTGCTCAAGCCGCTGACCTACATGAACCTGAGCGGCCAGAGCATTGCCCCCGCCGCCAACTTTTACAAGATCCCGGCAGACCACATCATTGTGCTGTGCGATGACATCACCCAGGAGCCGGGACATCTGCGCATCCGGCCCCACGGCTCTGCCGGCGGGCACAACGGGCTGAAAAGCATCATTGCCAGCCTGGGCACCGACCATTTCAGCCGTATCCGCATCGGCATCGGCGCCAAACCGAACCCGCAGTACGACCTGGCCGCCTGGGTGCTGGGCAAGCTGCCTGCCGCAGACCGCAAGGCCATGACGGACCGCTACCCGGACATTGAGGAAGCCTGCAAGCTGCTGATGGACGACAATCTGCAGTACGCCCAGAACAAGTTCAACCACTAAGGGGACGTGAATCATGAGTGAAATCCGTAAAAAAGCAATGACCCGTCTGGTGCTCTGCGCTGTAGCGCTCGTCGCCTCCATCATTTTCAGTGTCCTGCTGCTGAGCGGCACCTTTGACGGCCAAACCGGCGGCAGCCAGCCCGCCTCCGGCGATACCATCAGCAGCAGTGCCCCCGTGGAGGGCGTTGACGATCCCACCGCCGACAACTTTACCGCAGAGAGCGCCTCTGCCGAGGAGGTGCCCGCCGAGCCCGAGGCTACCCCCGAGCCGACGCCGGAGCCCACGCCCGTGCCCGAGTACGAGGGCCTGAGCGTGCAGCCCACCACCTATTATAATGAGGGTGAGCAGCCGACCTACACCGTGACCGACGGCAACAACCTGAACATGCGCGGCGGCCCCGGCACCGACTATGACAAGATCGGTCAGGTGCCCGCCTCCACCGGCGTGACCGCGCTGGGCACCAATGAGGACGGCAGCTGGGTCGTTGTGAACTACAACGGCACCTACGGCTGGCTCAAGACGGAGTTCTTGAACGGCTGATAAGCAAGAAACCAATTTTCGGTCAGACGTAGGACGGCCTGACCTCAGGCCGCCGCGGCGGGGTGAGGTCACCCCGCCCTACGTTTGCTTTATACAATGGGTTCTTTTATGTTCAACGCACTTTTCACCAAAACAGACGAATACGCAAGACTGGCGCAGGCGCTCGGGGGTCCGGGGGCTTGCGCCTTATTTGGCATACCGGGGTCGGGCCGGGCGATGGTCTATGCCGCGCTGGCGAAGGCCCTCGACAAGCCGCTCTGCATCGTGACGCCCGGCGAGGCCGAGGCGACCCGGTTTGCGGGCGACCTGAACGCGCTGGGCGTGGCGGCGGCAGTGTTCCCTGCCCGCGACTATGTGCTGCGCCCCATCGAGGGCACGGGCCGCGAGTACGAATACCGCCGTCTGGCCGTGCTGGGCGACCTCGTCGGCGGGCGGCTGCAGGCCGTCTGCGTGCCCGACGAGGGCCTGACCCAATACACGACGCCGCGGGCGGATTTCTGCGCGAACACCCGCAGCCTACGCCCCGGCGACACACTGCCCCGCGCCGAGCTGACCGCGCTTTTGTACGGCGCAGGCTATACGCGGCGCGACCAGGTGGACGGCCCGGGTCAGTTTTCGATCCGCGGCGACATTGCGGACATCTACGCGCCCGACATGAAGCAGCCCGCCCGCATGGAGTTCTGGGGCGACGAGATCGACACGATGCACACCTTCGATCTGGCGACCCAGCGCCGCGACGAGCCGATTGAAAAAATCTACGTCTCCCCCGCGCGGGAGATACTGTTCGGTCAGCCCGCCGACGCAGCGAAGAAGATCCGCTCCTATATCAAAAAGGCCCGCGGCAGGCGGCGCACCGCCTTAGAGACCTGCACCGCTGCGGACCTGGCACAGCTGGACGGCGGCGCGATACCCGTCAACATGGACAAATATCTCACGCTGCGCTATCCCGAGCCCGCGACGATTTTAGACTACTTTGACGATCCGCTGCTGATCCTGGAGGAGCCGGCCTCCCTGCGGGAGGCCGAGCGCGCCACCGCGTTCCGCCGGGGCGAGGAGCTTTCCGCCCTGCTGGAGGACGGCGTGCTGGCGGCGGGGCTGGATAAGCTCTACGCCGAGAGCGGCTGGCTCTGGGCGCAGTGCGCCGCGCACCACACGCTCTGCGCCGAGAACTTTGCCCGCAGCATGCCCGATGTGCCGCTGAAAGCCATCGTCAACGCACCCGCCCACACGCTGCCCGCCTGGGGCGGCGAGGTCGCGGCGTTGCTGGAGGACATCCAGCCGCTTTGCAGCGGCGGCACGGCGGTCACGGTCATGGCCGGCACGCCCCGTGCGGCGGTGGGTCTGGCCGCCGACCTGCGCACCAAAGGGCTGAACGTCACGACGGACGCGGCGGCGGAGCCGAGCGCCGGGTTGGTGCAGATCCTGCCGGGGCAGCTTTCCGCCGGGTGCAGCCTGCCGTTTGCGAAATACGCCGTGTTTACGGCCCGCGCCTTCGGCGTGAGCGGCGCACAGAAGAAGAAAAAGCGCAATAAGGACGCGCTGAACAGCCTGAGCGAAATCTCGGTGGGTGATCTGGTCGTCCACCAGAACCACGGCATCGGGCGGTACGCGGGCATCCAGCGGATGGCCGTGCAGGGCGTCACAAAGGACTATCTGCGCATCGAGTACGACAAAAAGGACGTGCTGTACGTGCCCGTCACCCAGCTGGACCTTTTGTCCCGCTACACTGCGCCGGGCGACAGCGACAACGTGAAGCTGAGCCGCCTGGGCGGCAGCGATTGGGCCAAGACCCGCAAGAAGGTCAAGGCTGCGACGGAGCAGATGGCGAAGGAGCTGATCGAGCTGTACGCCCGCCGCAAGCAGGCGCACGGCTACGCCTTCCCCGCCGACGACACCTGGCAGGGTGATTTTGAACAGCGCTTTGCCTATGAGGAAACGCCCGACCAGCTGACCTGCGCGGCGGACATCAAGCACGATATGGAGGAGCCGTGGCCGATGGACCGGCTGCTCTGCGGTGACGTCGGCGTCGGCAAGACCGAGGTCGCACTGCGCGCCGCGTTCAAATGCGTGATGGGCGGCAAGCAGTGCGCGATCCTGGCCCCCACGACGATTCTGGCGTGGCAGCACTTCAACACCGCGCTGACCCGCATGGAGTCCTTCCCCATCCGCATCGGGCTTTTGTCCCGCTACCGCACCGCCAAGGAGCAGAAGGAGACGCTGCGCGGGCTGAAGGACGGCACCGTGGACATTGTAGTCGGCACGCACCGGCTGCTGTCCGGCGATGTGAAATTCAAGGACCTGGGCCTTGTCATCATCGACGAGGAGCAGCGGTTCGGCGTCAAGCACAAGGAAAAGCTCAAAGAGAGCTTCATCGGCGTCGATATGCTGACGCTGTCGGCCACGCCGATCCCCCGCACGCTGAACATGGCGCTGTCGGGCATCCGCGATATGAGCACAATTGAGCAGCCGCCGTTTGAGCGCCAGCCGATTGAAACCTATGTGCTCGAGTACGACGAGGGCATCGTGTCCGAGGCCATCCGCAAGGAGTTGGCCCGCGGCGGGCAGGTATACTACCTGCACAACCGCGTGGACAACATTGAGGAATGTGCCGCGCGGGTGGGCAAGCTCGTGCCCGGGGCACGTATCGGCATTGCCCACGGCAAGATGACCGAGGAACAGATTTCGTCGGTGTGGCAGCAATTGCTGGACAACGAGATCGACATCCTTGTCTGCACCACCTTAATTGAGACCGGCGTGGACGTGCGCAACTGCAACACGCTGATTATTGAAAATGCAGACCGCATGGGATTGAGCCAGCTGTACCAGATCCGCGGGCGCGTGGGACGCAGCTCCCGCAAGGCGTATGCGTATTTCACCTTCACACGTGATAAGGTGCTGACCGAGATCGCGGCCAAGCGGCTCTCGGCCATCCGGGAGTTCACGTCGTTCGGGTCGGGCTTCCGCATTGCGATGCGCGACTTGCAGATCCGCGGTGCGGGCAGCCTTTTGGGCCACAGCCAGCACGGCCACATGGAGGCCGTCGGCTACGATTTGTACGTGAAGATGCTGGGTCAGGCCATTGCCGCGGCCCGCGGCGAGGCCCCCGCCCCCGACAAGAGCGACTGCCTGGTGGACATCACCGTGGACGCATTCCTGCCGGAGGAATATATCCCGGACGCTGCCGGGCGCATCGAGGCATACAAGCGCATTGCGGCCATCGAGACGACGAGCGACGCCGAGGATGTGCTCGACGAGCTGATTGACCGCTACGGCAGCCCGCCCAAGAGCGTGCAGGGGCTGGTGGACGTCTCCCTCGTGCGCGTGACCGCAGCCCGCGTCGGCATTGCGGAGATCGTCCAGCGCGGCGACCAGCTGATTTTGTATAGTGACATCGTCGGGCCAAAGCAGCTGGGCGAAGTCATGGAAAAGTTCCCGCATCGGGTGCTGTACAATGCACTGGGCCGACCCTATTTCAGCCTGCGCGTGCAGAAGGGCGAAAGCCCGCTGGTACTGCTGCGGGATGTGGTGACCCTGCTGCCGGGCGCACAGAATTAGCCACAGACAAAGCCATAAAAAATAAGCACCTGTTTGCTGCGGTAAAAAGCAGTAAACAGGTGCTTTGCTTTTGGGGTAAAACGCTGAAATTTCTTTGGTCCTTTCTTTATAAAGAAAGGACAGAGGGGGCCAAGTGCCGGGCAGCCGTAAACGGGCAGAGTCCCTCAGGCGGCTTCGCCCGCGTCTAAAGCCTCCCCTCACAGGGGAGGTGGCCGAGCGCCAGCGATGGCCGGAGGGGCTTCGCCGGGCGTAAATCAAACCGCCCGTCCCCCTTTTACTCACTCAAACACGTTCTCCTCATCCTCCACCACTTCACCAACGTGGTTTCCCTCGCTGTCCAGCCCGCGCTTGTCCAGCATATAGTGCACAAATTCCCGCGCCAGGCCGTAGAAGGTCGCAAAGAGCGGCACGCCGACGACCATGCCCACAAGACCGAACAGGTCGCCGCCGACCACGATGGAAAACAGGATCCACAAGGCAGAGATGCCGATGGACGAGCCCAGGATCTTCGGGCCGATGAAGTTGCCGTCCAGCTGCTGGATGACCAGAATCAGCACGCCGAAGATGACCGCCTGGATCGGGTCAACCAACAGCAGAATGAAGATGCTGGGGATCGCGCCGATGAAGGGGCCAAATACCGGGATAATATTCGTGATGCCGATAAACACACTGATGAGCAGTGCAAAATCGAGCCGCAGGATCGCCATTGCCACAAACGTGATAACGCCGATGATGGCCGAGTCAATGATCTTGCCCACAAAGAAGCCCGTAAAATTCACGTTGGCATAATGGCAGATGCGCAGCGTGTTTTCCGCAGCCTTTTCCGGCAGGAAGGCATGCGCCAGCGTGCGCAGCTGATGGAGCAGATGCTCCTTGTCCGCCAGCATATAGATACTGGCCGCAATCGAGGTGAAAATCGCCACAAAGTTCGATGCCACGCTGCCGATGCTGGCCACGATCTGCGGCATGGCGGCGCTGGCCATGCTGTAGATTTCCTTGACCATCGCCTCGGAATCGTCCAGCACTTTTGTGGCCGACGACAGGTCAACGCCGAAGCGCTCCTGAGCCATGCCCAGCATATCCTGTACGCTCTGTATGTAGCTTGGGAAGTTCGTAAACAGCATGGCGATGCTGTCCACGATCTGCGGGATGACCAGCCATGCCAGCAGCAAAAGCAGCAGAATTGCCACCAGATACGCCAGAAGGATCGCGAATCCGCGCGTCTTTTTCTTCTCTTTAAACAGCTTTGTGTAGAAGAACTTGACCATCGGGTCAAGCACATAGGCAATGACTATGCCGCCCGCAAACGGCGACACGATGCCGATAAACACACCGATTTTCCCCAGAAAGTACCCCAGATTGTTCAAAGTCAGATACAGCGCAATACAGGCCCCGACCACGCAGAACCAGTCCAGCATCGTCTCCGGCTTTTTGGTCCAGATATGTTCCTCTTTCAAATGCTCCGCTCCTTTTACATCATTTTACAAGAGTATTGTACGCTATGCACGCCTGTATTGCAAGGAATAACTTGTTAATTTTCTTGCGGCCCGCCTGGTAAATTCCGGCGCGGCTCACCGTTTTCATCCAGGCCGCGTGCCGTCAGCCCTGCCCCGACAGCCTGTTTGAGCAGCGCCGCCAGCACGGCCAGCGTCGGCACGCCCAGCACCATGCCCGGGATGCCGAACCACGCCCCGCCCACCACGATGGCCAACAGCACGCCCAGCCCCGGCAGGCCGGTGGCCCCGCCCAGAATGCGCGGCGCAATAAAGTTGCCGTCCACCTGCTGGACCACGAAAATAATGATGGCAAATTCTGCCGCCTTCCAGGGCAATTCCAGCAGCAGGATGATGAGCCCCGGCACCGCACCGAGGAACGGCCCCAGCACCGGGACAATGTTTGTCACGCCAACCAGCACGGCCAGCAGCGGCGCGTATTCCAGCCCGAAGATCGACATCAGCGCAAATGTTTCCCCGCCCACAAGCAGGGCGTCCACCAGCTGCCCGCCGATGTAGCCGCTGAAAATTTTGTTGGCAAGACGGCAGATTTCCAGCACACTGCCCGCGGCACGCGGCGGCAGCGCCGCGTGCAGACACGCCCGGGCCGCGCGGAGCAGCGCCTCCTTGCCGGAGAGCAGGTAGATGCTGGCGGCCAGTGCCACCACGGCGTTGCCCGCAGCACCCGCCGCGCCGGAGACGAAATCCGCCGCCGCACGCGCCGCACTGCTGGACAAACCGCCGAACCAATTTTGCAGTGCCGTGCCCACCATCTGCACAAGCTGTTCCGCCGTGGCCGTATCGATGCCGAACGTATTTTGCACCCAGACCAGCAGGCCGCGGATGGTCTCCTCATACGCGCCGAGCCGCCCGGCAAAGGTCGTCACGCTCTGCACGAGCTGCGGGACGACGAGCGCCGCCAGAAGCGCCAGCGCACCGAAAAACAGCGCATAGCTGACGGCCATCGCCCCGCCGCGCCTGCCGCCAAAGAGCTTTTGCGCAAAAAAGCGCGTTGGTATGTCCAGTACATAGGCCAGCAGCAGCCCCCAGCCAAACGGTGCCAGCAGCCCGAGAAACGCCCCGACCCCGCGCAGCACGCCCGGCAGCCAGTCTGCCGCGGCAAACACCGCCGCGGCGCCCGCCGCCAGCAGCAGCCAGTCCTTCATCGTGTGGGGTGTGCGGTCAAAACAGTTTTTCATTGTCGCTCCTCCTGTTTTGTGGTACACTGTTTACAGCGCATACTTTGTTCACCTTACCTGCTTCTGTTATACCACTTTTTTCCAAAAGGTAAAGAGCCGTATGATTGGAATCGCAATAATTCACGGAAAACCGATGTTTTTCGTGAAAATTCTCGTCAGTGCCCGCCTGCCGGGCGCGGCGGTGCTGTAGGGGGCGGCGTCCCCGACGCCCCGGGCACTTTGCTGCAGCCGCACACATCCCGGCGGCATGAGGGCATGCCGCCCTACATCCCCCCTTACAAGCAAACTGTAGGGCGGGGTGCCCTCACCCCGCCGCGGAGGGGGCAAGCCCCCTCCCTGCAAAGCCGCTCGAAAGAGGGCTGCAATCCTTTGCACTTTTCCTGCAGTTTTGTAAAATTTCTTCGGCAATCTTGACAGAATACCGTCATAATGTTAAAGTGGTCACAAAGCCGCTTTCTGTCCCTGAAAGGAGATTTCCATGTGGTTTGATACGATTTTATGGCTGGTTGCCGTCGTGGCGTTCATCATGGTCGAG
>UMIM01027984.1_pt1 | contig 15050 bp, 15 predicted proteins | sample 1965831 | NCBI WGS metagenome assembly UMIM01 (sample SAMEA4836125, study PRJEB28245) | human gut metagenome | biome: gut microbiome; material: fecal sample | place: Denmark | collected 2008 | reverse complement strand
CCGAGCCGATCAGGGTCTTGCCCGGCACGCCAAAGCGCTCCAGATGCACCTGATGGCAGATACCATTGCCGGGACGGGAGAAATAGATGCCGTGCTTCTTGGCAACGCTGCCGATGAAACGGTGGTCATCTGCGTTTTCGAAACCGCTCTGCAGGGTGTTGTGATCGATATAGGCAACGCTGCGCTCCGTGCGTACACGGGGAACTCCCATTGCCTCAAATTCCAAATATGCCATTGTGCCGGTGGCATCCTGTGTCAGTGTCTGGTCGATGCGGATTCCGATCTCAGAACCCTTTACCATTTCGCCCTCTACCAAGTGGGCTTTCAGGATTTTTTCCGTCAGGGTCAATCCCATTGTCCATCATTCCTTTCATGATTGGCGCTGCAAATAAACCTGCAAGTTGCCTGCTCTATCTGCGAACACTTTTGCTATACCATAATATTATAACAAATTCCCCGCCGTCTTGTCAAGGGAACGCACCGGCTTTTTCACAGATGCAAGGAAAAACCGCTTTTTGCCTAAGGATATGCAGGTGAAGCTGTCTTCTGCCAGCATATCCTGATTGACAGCATCGCTGAAATATGCTATAATACACCGCAAAAGGAGGGATATCTCATGCATCAGAAGCACTATTTTACAGCACTCACAGCCATGCTTGCGCAGGAATACTGCTGTACACCGGAAGATTTTCAGAAATCCGAAAATATCCTCACACCAACTGTGCTTGTGACAAAGGGCAGAATTTACAACCAAAAACGCCACTTTTTCCACATGGCAACAACTGGCGGAAATGCTGTTATCAGCGCTTCCCCGAAGCTGCACCCATTTCTGCATCAATGGGTGCAGTGCCAGCCCGGACATGCGTTCTTTCAGATTCCGAACCTGATACCGTTGGAACAGGAGCTGCAAAAGCATGGGTATCACCTCACAGAGACCTACCATATGTTTCTCCCCACATCCCAAGCGTTAGATATCCCGCCCCGTCAGGATTGCTCTGTGGTATGGCTCACGCAAGAGGAACTTCTGCCATTCTATGGAAGCCCCAGTTTTCCCAACGCCATTTGTCCGGAATGCACACCAAATCGACCAGATGTTCTGGCGGTATGCGCCTATCACGGAACGCAGCTTATGGGAATGGCTGGCTGTTCCGAAGACATGGCAGGCTGGCTGCAAATCGGCATTGATGTTCTTCCGGAATATCGCTCCAAAGGACTGGGAACTTACCTGGTCACGCTGCTGCGCAACCGCATTTTGCAGGATCTGCATGCGATTCCATTTTATGGAACCAGTATTGCAAACTACCATTCTTGGAACATCGCCATTCGCAGCGGATTCCGACCGGCATGGCTGGAAATCTGTGCCGAAAGGCCAAATTCATAAAAATCCGTTCAGCATCTAAAAAAAGCGGCGCTTTCTACTCTGTGATACAGAGGGAAAACGCCGTTTTTTTAGTCTTTCCACTGGATTCCGGTTTTCATGCAGATCACCTTACTGCCTGCCACAATACAGTGCTACCTTAGAAGTGAAACGTCTCTTTCAGTCCCAGCCACTTGGTGTCCTTCTCGCTCAGGTTCAGCGGTGTGCCGTCTGCCAGTGCGTAACCCTCCGGCGAAGCCGAGCCGGAATAAGCGCCGATCAGCTCCGGCCAAACGATTCCGATCTCCGGATCATTCCATGCCAGACCGCCCTCATCATTCGCATGCCAAAAATCATCGCACTTGTAGCAAAACTCCGCTGCATCCGAGAGCACCAGAAAGCCGTGTGCAAACCCCTTGGGGATCAGAAACTGCTTCTTGTTCTCCTCGGTCAGCTCCACGCCGTACCACTTGCCGTAGGTTCTGGAACCCTTTCGCAAGTCAACGGTAACATCAAAAACCCTGCCCTTGATCACTCTGACGAGCTTTGTCTGCGGGTATTGCTTCTGGAAGTGCAGTCCACGCAGCACACCCTTAGCGGACATGGACTGGTTGTCCTGTACGAAATTCACGTGGATGCCCGCCTCTTGCATCTCTCTCTGATTGTATGTTTCCATGAAGTAGCCTCTGGCATCTCCATGCACGGCCGGTTCGATAACGCAAAGCCCCTCGATTCCGGCGACATTTTTTGTTACCTTGATCTGTCCCATTAATCTGTAATCTCCTTCAGATATCTTGCCAGTGCGTCTTTCCAATCCGGAAGCGGTGTAAAACCGTTTTCTCTCAGCTTCGTTTTGTCCAATCTGCTGTTAAAAGGTCTTGCTGCTTTGGAAAGTCCGTACTCCGCTGTAGTTACCGGTATCACCTTTGTGGAATACCCGGCCTGCCGGAAAATCTCACAGGTGAAGTCGTACCAGCTGAGATAGCCGCCCTCATTGGTGGCATGATAATAGCCGTACTTTTCAGTTTCCGCCATATCCACCAGCAGCCGTGCCAGATCGTAGGTATACGTCGGCGTTCCGATCTGGTCATTGACTACCCGCACGGTGTCGTACTTTTTGCCCACGTTCAGCATGGTCTTGATAAAATTCTTGCCGTTCTTGCCGAATACCCAGGCAATGCGGACAATGAAATACTTGTCCAGTGTACTGCTTACTGCGAGTTCACCGTCCAGCTTTGTCTGTCCATAGACATTCTGCGGTGCATAGTCCTTGCAGTCCGGCTGCCATGGCTCTGTGCCTTGTCCATCGAAAACATAGTCGGTGGAAATGTAGATCATCTTGCAGTCCAGCTTTTTGCAGACATTTGCAATATTCTGGGTTCCGTCCACATTGATGGCACGCACCTTAGAGAGATTCTCCTTGTCCTCGGCAGCGTCCACTGCGGTCCATGCAGCGCAGTGAATGACAACATCCGGATTCACTTCTGTGATTGCGGTTTCCACAGCATCTGCATCGGTGATATCCAGCTTGACATAGGCGCAGTCCGCAGAAACTTTGTCCAGAATATCGCTGCCGATTGCCTCATAGTCACGCTTTTTCAGTTCGTTGACCACGTCAAACCCAAGCTGTCCGCCGACACCTGTTACAAATACTCTCATCTGTCTTCCTCACCGATTGCTGTACATTTTTTCATAGTAGTCCTGATATTCGCCGGAAATGATGTCCTTCCACCACTTCTGGTTGTCCAGATACCACTGAATGGTCTTTTTGATGCCGTCTGCAAACTTTGTCTCCGGCAGCCAGCCCAGTTCGTTGTGGATCTTGGTCGGGTCGATAGCATAACGCATATCGTGACCTTTACGGTCGGTGACATAGGTAATCAGGCTCTCCGGCTTACCCAGTTCCTTGCAGATCAGCTTGACAATATCGATGTTCTTCATCTCATTGTGACCGCCCACGTTGTAGACTTCGCCGACCTTGCCGTTGTGGATGATGAGGTCGATTGCCTTGCAGTGATCCTCCACATACAGCCAGTCCCGCACATTCTCGCCCTTGCCGTACACCGGCAGAGGCTTGTCTGCCAGTGCGTTGGCAATCATCAGAGGAATCAGCTTTTCCGGAAAATGATACGGGCCGTAGTTGTTGGAGCAGCGGCTGATGGTCACCGGCAGTCCGTAGGTTCTGTGGTACGCCAGCACCAGCAGATCTGCGCCCGCCTTGGAGGAGGAGTACGGGCTGCTGGTGTGGATGGGCGTTTCCTCGGTGAAGAACAGATCCGGTCTGTCCAGCGGCAGGTCGCCGTATACCTCGTCGGTGGAAACCTGATGGTAGCGCTGGATACCGTACTTCCGGCAGGCATCCATCATCACAGCCGTGCCGAGGATATTGGTCTGGAGGAAGATCTCTGGATTCTCAATGGAGCGGTCTACATGGGATTCTGCTGCAAAGTTGACAACAACATCCGGCTTTTCCTCCTCGAAGAGCTTGTACACGCCCTCACGGTCGCAGATGTCCAGCTTGACAAACCGGAAATTCGGATTGTCCATCACCGGTTCCAGTGTGGACAGATTTCCGGCATAGGTCAGCTTGTCCAGACAAACAATGCGATCGTCCGGATGTGCTTTCAGCATATGAAAAACGAAGTTGGAGCCGATGAAACCGGCACCGCCTGTTACGATAATGGTCATAGTCAATTGCCCCTTATTCTTAATATCTGATTTTACCTTCTGCAACCGCCTTCAGGTGTGCGCCGTAAGGAGATTTGCCGTAGCGTTCTGCCGATTCCTGCAATTTCTCCTTGGTGATCCAGTGATTGATGAATGCGATCTCTTCCGGCGCAGAAATGGTAATGCCCTGCCGGTCTTCGATCATCTTGACGAAGTTTGCAGCCTCCACCAGACTGTCCATGGTTCCGGTGTCCAGCCATGCGAAGCCACGACCCAGCAGCTTCACGTTCAGGTCGCCGTCCTGCAGATACATGTCGTTCAGCGTGGTGATCTCCAGTTCTCCACGGGCGGAGGGCTTCACCTGTTTTGCCTTTTCGGAGACACCTGCCGGATAGAAATAGAGTCCGGTCACGGCGTAGTTGCTCTTGGGCTGTGCCGGTTTTTCCTCAATGGAAACTGCCTTGCCGTCCTGATCGAATTCCACAATGCCGAAGCGCTCCGGATCGTTGACGTAGTAGCCAAAGACTGTCGCCTTGCCGGAAACCGCATTCTTCGCTGCACTGCGCAGCAGGGTGCCGAAGCCATTGCCATAGAAGATGTTATCTCCCAGCACCATGGCGCAGGCATCTCCTCCGATGAATTCCTCGCCCAGCAAAAACGCCTGCGCCAGTCCATCCGGAGAGGGCTGTACTTTATAGGACAGGTGGATGCCGAATTGGCTGCCGTCCCCCAGCAGCGCCTCAAAGTGGGGTGTGTCGGTGGGGGTAGAAATAATCAGAATGTCCTGAATGCCGGCGAGCATCAGGGTGGACAGGGGATAGTAGATCATGGGCTTATCATAGACCGGAAGCAGCTGCTTCGAGGTCACCATGGTCAGGGGATACAATCTCGTGCCGGCACCCCCGGCGAGTATAATACCTTTCATCTATTGTTCCTCAATCTCTCTTGAAAATGTCTCTGGTATAAACCTTTTCCCGCACATCATCCAGACAGGAGTCATACCGGTTGGCGATGATTGCCTGACACATCTGCTTGAACTCGTCCAGATCGTTGACCACACGGCTGCCAAAGAATGTTGTGCCGTTCTCCAGTGTCGGCTCGTAGATCACAACCGTAGCGCCCTTTGCCTTGATGCGCTTCATCACGCCCTGAATGCTGGACTGGCGGAAGTTGTCGCTGTTTGCCTTCATGGTCAGGCGGAACACGCCAATCACAACAGGCTTTTCTCTCGATGCATCAAACGTGTTGTCCTCGTCGTAGCTATAGCAGCCCGCCATTTGCAGCACACGGTCAGCGATGAAATCCTTACGGGTGGAGTTGGCGGCAACGATTGCCTCAATGAGGTTTTCCGGTACGTCCGCATAGTTTGCCAGCAGCTGCTTGGTGTCCTTGGGCAGGCAGTATCCGCCGTAGCCGAAGGACGGGTTGTTGTAGTGGCTGCCGATTCTGGGATCCAGACAAACCCCGTCAATGATCTGCTTGGTATCCAGACCCTTCATCTCTGCATAGGTATCCAGCTCGTTGAAGTAGCTGACACGCAGCGCCAGATACGTATTGGCGAAGAGCTTGACTGCCTCCGCCTCGGTAAAGCCCATGAGCAGGGTGTCCACATTCTCCTTGATGGCGCCCTCCTGCAGCAGTCCGGCGAATGTCCTGGCGATCTCCACCTGCTCCGGATCTGCCATATCCGTGCCCACAATGATACGGGACGGATAGAGGTTGTCATACAGCGCATGGCCCTCCCGCAGAAATTCCGGACTGAACAGAATGCGGTTGGTGTGATACTTTTCCCGAATGGAGGTGGTATAGCCCACCGGAATGGTGGACTTAATAATCATCACCGCATTGGGATTGCACTCCAGTACCAGCTCGATCACCGCCTCTACCGCAGAGGTGTCAAAGAAATTCTTCTGGCTGTCGTAGTTGGTGGGGGCAGCGATCACGACAAAATCTGCCTCGCTGTACGCTTTCTTGCCGTCCAGCGTTGCCGTCAGATCCAAGTCCTTCTCCGCCAGATACTCCTCGATTTCCTTGTCAACAATGGGAGATTTTCTCTGATTAATGAGATCGACCTTCTCCGGCACGATATCCACGGCGTACACCTTGTGATGCTGTGCCATAAGAATGGCATTGGACAGTCCGACGTAACCGGTTCCGGCGATTGCAATTGTCATATTTTGATTCATTTTTTCCATAGTTCCTACGCTTTCTAAGCGCCCGTTCGGCAGCGCTTCTCTTTTCAAAAATGCCGGCTGCAAAAACAGACGCTAAAACTCCCTGCGCAAACTGCACAGACTCTTTTTATCGTACCATACTCCTCGAAAAATAGCAACCCTATTTTTGAAAACACCGGCGCATTTTTCCCTTTTTCGTGAAATTTCACAAGAAAAAAGCAGTGCGCCGTCTGCTTCCGTCAGATTTTCCCCGAATTTTTGCACAGGGAATCGCATATCCTTAATCCCGATGGGGCGTAAAGCTTGCCGAACAGCCTACCAGATTGGCGTTATCCTGCGTAAATTCCATTGCCAGATAGTAGCACGCCTGATCGTCCTCCGGATCGGCAATCAGCCACACCACCAGATACTGCGCCGTATCCGAATAGTAGGCGTAGATCTGATTGGCATCGTATCCGCCGACCTGCACCTTTGCTACTTCCAGTTTGTCGCAGTTGTCCTCCGCCTCCATGGAAGCGTAGAAGTTCTGGGTGGCCTCTTCCACCGGCGCACCTGTGAACCGGTGAAGCGTCACAATATTATACGGGCCTTTGCAATACTGCACCAATCCGATCTGGTCATCCGCATCGTGAAAGATTGTATAGTCTGCCGGCACCTGCAAATAGCCGTGATCCTCGTCGCCCACCCATTTCAGTTCTCCGGTATAGGTAAAGTCGCCGGATGCGTCGGTCAGTGTTCCGCTGGTGATTTCCGGCTCGGTTTCCTCCGCTGTCGTTTCCGGTTCGGTTTCCGCTGCCTGTGCGGTGGTCACCCCGGTTGTCTCCGACTCGGTTTCCAGCGCCTCCGTCACTTCCACCGCCGTCGTCTGGTCTTCCTTGCCCATCTTCTTTTCCGGTGCGGACGCTTTCCGGTTTCCGCATCCTGCCAACCCCAACAAAATTCCAGCCGCCAGGAGAACGGCAAAAACTCGCTTTTTTTGCATAGTCAATTCCTTTCTTTTTTGAAAAAGTGTTACCTTCCTTTCCGATCAGTATAACAGAATCAACTTGTTTTGTCAATCTTTTTACAAAAGCGCCAAAAAGAAAACGGATGGCAGCGCCGATTTTCGGGCTGTCATCCGTGGTTGTTATTCTGTTGCGGTATGACAGCAAACGGCAAACGGCACGACATTTCGCAGGGCAGCGCAGGCAAGCTCTGCCTGCTCCTGTCCGTCAAAAATCCCGAACACCGCTGCACCGCTTCCGGTCATCACGCTGCACAGCGCACCGCTCGCCAGCATCTGCTGACGAATGGCTGTCACCTCCGGCAGCGCAACCGCCGATTCGAACAGATTTCCGCAGAGGGGTGCGATTTCCTGCACGCCTGCGCCGGCAATCAGCGCCTCACGAAGCTTCTGCACCGGCGGATGCTTGGGACAGACCAGCGCATCTACAGCACGATATGCTGCCGGCGTGGAAACGCCTTCGTTTCCCTTGGCAATCACCAGATAAGGCAGCGCACACGCCGGAAGCTGCTCCAACGCCTCGCCGATTCCGGCGGCATACGCCGTTCCGCCGTACAGGAAAAACGGCACATCTGCCCCAAGCTTTACGGCGATTTGCAGCAGCTGCTCCTGCGGCAGTGTCACACCGGTCAGTTCTTGCAGCGCCAGCAGCACTGCTGCTGCATCGGTACTGCCGCCGCCCATGCCAGCCTGTGAGGGAATGTGCTTTTCCAGATCGATGTGAAACTGCGGTGTGATTTCCGCTGCACGGCAGAACGCCTCCGCCGCTTTCCACACCAGATTGGTGGCATCGCACGGCACGTTTTTCACCGAACACGTCAGAGAGATTCCCGCCTGCGTCCGGTGCGAAACCGTCAAGCAGTCGTAAACGGAAACCGTCTGAAACACCGTTTCCAGCAGGTGATACCCATCGGCACGCCGTCCCACGATATCCAGACCCAGATTGATCTTCGCCGGCGCTTTTCTCGTCACCGCATTCATTTGGATTCTCCCTGATGCCGGTTCACAAAGTTCTCCATCCGGCGCAGTGCCTCCTGCAAGTGCTTGAGGGAATAGGCGTAGGAAACACGGACAAAGCCCTCTCCGCTGTCGCCAAAGGCATTTCCCGGCACCACTGCTACTTTTTCCTCCTGCAGCAGCTTTTCGCAGAATTCCTCGCTGCTCATACCGGTGCTACGGATGCAGGGGAACATGTAGAATGCGCCCTCCGGATTGAAACAGGTCAGACCGATGCGGTTGAACCCGTCCACCAGCATCCGCCGGCGAACATTGTACTCCTCCACCATTTTCTGCACGTCTTTATCGCATTCCCGCAGGGCAACAATGGCTGCATACTGGCTCAGCGTCGGTGCGCTCATAATGGCGTACTGGTGGATTTTCAGCATCTGCTTTGCAATAGGCTCCGGCGCACAGACATAGCCCAAGCGCCAGCCCGTCATGGCAAATGCCTTGGAGAAACCGCTGACATAGATGGTGCGCTCCCACATGCCGTCAATGGAGGCGATGGAAACGTGTTTTCTGCCGTAGGTCAGCTCCGAATAGATCTCGTCCGTCAGTACCAGAATGTTGGTATCCCGCAGAACCTCAGCGATTGCCTCCAGATCTTTCCGTGTCATGATACCGCCAGTGGGATTGTTGGGATACGGCAGGATCAGCAGCTTGGTGCGCTCGGTGATGTGCGAACGCAGTTCTTCTGCGGTGAGCTTAAACCTGTTTTCCAGCTTGGTGGAGATGGGCACAGCGACACCGTGCATCAGCTCCACAATGGGCTTATAGCAGACGAACGACGGCTCGACAACCAGCACCTCATCCCCCGGATTGACAACGGCACGAATAGCAAGGTCAATTGCCTCAGAACCGCCCACGGTCACCAGCGTCTCATGCTCCGAATGATAGGTGATCTGATACTTGCGCTGGATGTAGTTGCAGATCTCTTTCCGCAAATCCATCATACCGGAGTTGGCGGTGTATACCATGCGCTTTCGTTCCAGACTGTCTACCGCAGCTTTCCGCACCATCCACGGTGTCTGGAAGTCCGGCTCGCCGACACCCAGACTGATCACACCCTCCATCATTGCAGCAAGATCGAAAAATTTCCGAATGCCGGAGGGCTTCATTTTCTTTACCTGATCTGAAAGAAGCGTGTCATAATTCAACACGTCTGTTCTCCCCTTTCTTCCTGTCAACTCACGGGAAATAGTAGCCCCGCTCGTCCTTTTCTTCGCCTTCGATAATAATGCCCTTTTCCTTGTACTTCTTCAAAATGAAGTAGGTCGCCGTGGACAGCACGCCCTCCAGCGGTGCCAGGCACTGGGAAACGAACATGGAAACGTCCTTGACATTGGTGCCCTTGACCGTGACCGCCAGATCATAAGCGCCGGCCATCAGAGAAATGCTCTCCACCTCGTCATACTGCATAATGGTGTGGGCAATTTCCTCGTAACCGCAGTCCCGCTTGGGGGTAACACGCAGTTCAATGATGGCAGTGACCTGATCTTTGTTCGCCAGCTCGTCATTGACAATGGCACTGTAGCCCTTGATCACGCCGTCATTTTCCAGTTCCCGAATCGCCGCTGCGACCTCCGCTTCGCTGCTTCCCAGCATCACCGCCAGCTCCGCATTGGTGAGCCGTGCGTTCTGCTGCAATAATTCTACCAGTTGTTCTTTCATGAGAAAACCCATCCTTTCTGAAATTTTTTGGAAGCACCGTCTTTTTGCGGTGCTGTCCGATCTTCTGGAACCTGTGAAATCATGTTCACAGGGACAGATGCCTACGAAAGCTTCAGGAATACCGGCTTCCGCTTCACAAAGTAGCAGGCATGGGAGAAGCCCGCCGCCTTTGCCAGCGCCACGCCATCCGCAATTCCTTTTCCCAAATCTTCAGCGCAGTGGGCATCGGAGCCAAACGTCAGGACTTCTCCGCCCATCTCCCGATAGAGCTTCAGGTATTCCAGTGTGGGGAACGGTTTGCCGTACTTCTGCCGATAGCCAGAGGTGTTCAGCTCGATTCCCCTGCCGTTTTCCGCCAGTGCTCTGAAGCAGCAGCGAATCTGTTCCTCATAGGGTTCCAGCGGTACCGGAATTCCTGCCTCCCCCTCAATATAGCGGAGCGGGTAGGTCAGATGCCCCAGCACGTCAAAGTGTCCCCAACGGCAGATGTCATACAGCTGGCTGAAATACGCCTCCATCAGTGCCGGAATGTTTTCCGTCTGATAGTCCAGACAAAAGAAGTCCGGCTTTTCCAGCAGCTCGTGCAGCGATGCAATGATGAAATCCAGCCGCACATCCGCCGCCACAGACTCGGACAGTCCAAAGTCCGCATTGGGCTGCCCCATCTCCATCCCGCACAGCAGCGTCAGACCATCGGCAACAGCCTGTTCCTTCTCCGCTGCCACCGCCTGCAAAGAGTGTTCCAGCACGGCGGCGTGGTCGAAGATCTCCCACTCGTTCCGCGGCAAAATGCCATAGTGCGCCTGTGGAAAATAGCGGTTCATCTCCACGTGTTCCGTCAGGGCAAGCACCGGCAGCCCCAGCCTTTTCGCCTGTTCCGCATGACCGGCGACTGTTCCCGTTCCATCGGGAGAAATGCCGGTGTGCGTGTGACAATCCATTGGCAGCATATGCGTTTCCTCCTGTTGCTCCGGCAAACCGGAAAAAAATACAAAAAAGGCTTTCGCCGCCAAATGGGACGAAAGCCTTCGTGTTACCACCCAAGTTCAGAGAAGTTCGCCGGGAACTTCTCCCTCGTGATCCTTTAACGCAGGACATACGTTTCGGTTTCCCGAAACAGCTCCCGGGAAGCACCTGCGTTCCGGCTGAGACACTTTCACCAAACGTGCCCTCTCTGTACAGCCATTGCGCAGTCAATCCGTTCTTCGCTGATCTTCATACTATTTGATTACTCATTAGTATAGCAGATTTTCAGCCCATTGTCAATATTTTTTCAAAAGATTTTCCGGATGTATCCCGGCATGCGCCAGATGTTTATGCATCCAGCGCATCCCGCAGGCTCTTGACGAATGCTCCGATCTTTTCCGGTGCTTCTTTGCCGTACTGCTCTACCAGACGGACAACGGCACTGCCGACAATGACGCCGTCACAGTACCGGCTCATCTCCCTGGCTGATTCCGGTCCGGAAATTCCGAAGCCCACAGCGCAGGGAACCTTTGCGTACTTGTGGATCTTCTCAAAGAACGGCGCAAAGTTGGTGCGGAATTCGCTGCGCACACCGGTGACACCGTTGGAGGACACACAGTACAGGAAGCCCGTTGCTTCCGAAGCGATCATCTGAATCCGGTTTTCACTGGCAGGGGTTACCAGACTGATGTTGTGGACATTGTGCGCATCTGCGCTGCCCTGAATCTCGTCCTTTTCCTCAAAGGGAATGTCCGGCACGATGACACCGTCAATTCCGCACTCCTCGCAGAGCGAGAAAAAGCGGTCGGTTCCGAACCGGAAAATGGTGTTCAGGTACATCATCAGCAGCAGCGGAACATTGATCTTTTTCCGCAGCCGGCGCACCATCTCGAAAATGCCTGCCAGTGTGGTGCCGTTTCTCAGGGAGCGCTCGCTGGCGCACTGGATCACCGGACCCTCGGCAATGGGATCGGAAAACGGCACGCCCAGTTCGATCAGGTCTGCACCATTCTTTTCCATTTCCAGAACTGCCTGCTCTGTCACATCGTATCCGCCGTCACCGGAGGTAATAAAGGTGATCAGTGCCTTCCTGCCCTCAGCCCTGCACTGTTCCAGTCTTGCATCAATTTTATTCTTAGTCATCGATCTTCACTCCTCTGTATTCTGCAATCTGCTGCATATCCTTGTCGCCTCTGCCGGAAATGTTGATGATCATGATCTCATCCGGCTTCATCTCCGGTGCAATCTTCATGGCTGCTGCCACTGCGTGTGCAGACTCGATTGCCGGAATGATGCCCTCGGTTCTGGAGAGGTATTCCAGTGCCTGTACTGCCTCTTCATCGGTGATGGGCAGGTATTCTGCACGGCCGGTCTTATAGAGGTTGGCGTGCTCCGGACCAACGCCGGGGTAGTCTAGACCGGCAGAAATGGAGTAAACGGGAGCGATCTGTCCCTCTTCGTTCTGGAGGAAATAGGACTTCATGCCGTGGAAAATGCCCAGACTGCCCTTGGCAACGGTGGCAGCGTGCAGCTTGGTTTCGATGCCCTTTCCGGCAGCTTCTGCGCCCACCAGACGCACGCTCTTGTCCGGAATGAAATCGTAGAACATACCCATGGCATTGGAACCGCCGCCGACACAGGCAACCACACAATCCGGCAGTCTGCCTTCTTTTTCCATCAGCTGTTTCTTGGCTTCCTCGCCAATGACCTTCTGGAAGTCACGCACCATGGTCGGATACGGGTGCGGACCCATAACAGAACCGATGAGGTAGAAGGTGGTGTCGATGTTGGTCGCCCAGTCACGCATTGCCTCGTTGATGGCATCCTTCAGTGTTGCAGTGCCGTTGTCCACGCTGTTGACCTTTGCCCCCAGCAGTTCCATCCGGTATACGTTCAGCCGCTGACGGCGAACGTCCTCTTTTCCCATATAGATCTCGCATTCCATATCAAACATTGCACAGGCAGTTGCAGTTGCCACGCCGTGCTGTCCGGCACCGGTCTCGGCGATGATCCGCTTCTTGCCCATTTTCTTTGCCAGCAGGATCTGTCCCAGCACGTTGTTAATCTTATGCGCACCGGTGTGGTTCAGATCCTCCCGCTTCAGGTAAATCTTACAGCCGCCCAGGTCTTTGGTCATCCGGTCTGCATAATAGAGCATGGACGGTCTGCCGGCGTAATCCCGCAGCAGTGTCCGGTACTCCTCCAGGAACTCCGGATCGTTTCCGTATTTGTCATAAGCTTCTTCCAGCTCATGCACTGCATTCATGACGGTTTCCGGCACATACTGTCCGCCGAACTCTCCAAATCTTCCTACCTTACCCATGATTTCCACCTCGTATAATTTTCACAATTGTTTTCATTTTCTCTATGTCTTTCACACCGTTCGTTTCAATGCCGCTGGAAAAATCCACACCGTCCGGCTGCACCAGCGCAATTGCATCTGCCACATTTTCCGGTGTCAGCCCGCCAGCCAGAAAGAACAGCTGCGCAGGTCTTGCATCGGCGATCAGATGCCAGTCCGCAATAACACCAGTTCCGCCAGCCTGTCCGGGAACATGTCCCTCCAAAATCAGCCGGTCGGCGCCCAGCTGCTGTGCAGCGGCAATCTCTGCCGCACGCTGCACACGAACCGCTTTCCAAATCGGGAGTCCGGTACGCCATCGCACGCCCGAAACGACCTCTGCCGTCTCACTGCCGTGGAGCTGAATGACATCCAGCGGAACGTGCTTCAGCACTTCGGCGATCTGCTCCGGCGTTTCGTTGACGAACACGCCCACAGCGGCAATGCTGCTGCGCTTGGCGTTTACCAGCTGTTTCGCTGTTTCCGGGGAAACCGTCCGGCGAAATCCGGCGGATAAGATCATGCCAAGATAGTCAGGCTGCAATTCGTTGCAGAACTGCACGTCCTCCAGCCGCCGAATGCCGCAAAACTTGATTTTCATACGCCCTCCCGCAGCTGGTGCAAAGTCTGTGCCACATCGCCGCTGCGCATGAGCGTTTCGCCCACCAGCACGGCATCGGCACCCAGTGCACGAACCTGTTTCATATCCGCATTGTTCCGGATACCGCTCTCCGAAACGAACACGGCATCCTGCGGTGCGTAGGGCTTCAGCTTTGCCACGGTGTCCAGACTGACCTCAAAGGTCTTGAGATTCCGGTTATTGACGCCCAGAATCCGGGGCTGAATCCCCCGAATGCTCTCCAGCTCCTCACGGCTGTGCACCTCTACCAGAACTTCCAGTCCCAGGGAATACGCCAGCTGATACAGCGCTGCCAGCTTTTCCGGTTCCAGCACTGCTGCGATCAGGAGCAGTGCATCTGCACCGATTGCCGCTGCCTCATAAATCTGATAGGAGTCGAAGATGAAATCCTTTCGCAGGATCGGAATCTGCACTTCCTGCCGGATCGCTGCCAGATATTCTGACGACCCCTGAAAATAATGCTCTTCTGTCAGGCAGGAGATAGCGTTGGCACCTGCTGCCTCATATGCCTTTGCAATTTCCACCGGATGAAAATCCGGACAGATCAGCCCTTTGGAGGGGGATGCTTTTTTCACTTCGCAGATGCAGGAGAGGGTGCTCTTCCGCAGTGCCTTTGCCAGAGAGACCGGCGTTCTGCGGGCGAGTGCCTGTGCTGCACGCTGCTGCATCTCTGCGAAAGAAACCCGTTTCTGTTCCCGTGCCAGCTGTTCTTTTCTGGCGGCCATAATTTCATCCAGAATCATATGCGCCTCTCCTTAGTCCTGTCGATTGGTAAATGCCACAAACTCGTTCAGCTTTTCCAGCGCCTTTCCGCTGTCGATCTGCTCGGCTGCCAGTGCCACACCGTCCGCAATGCTCCCTGCCTTTCCGGTGATATACAGGGCACAGCCGGCGTTGAGCAGAACGATATTCCGCTTGGCATCCTGAATGGAGCCGTCCAGAATTCCACGGGTGATGAAGGCATTCTCATCGGCAGTACCGCCCACGATGTCCTCCTTGCTGCCCCGCGGCAGACCGAAGTCCTCCGGTGCGATCTCATATTCCTTGACCTTGCCGTCCCGCACCTCTGCCACAGAGGTGCTGTCGGAAACGGAGATCTCGTCCAGCCGGTCGTTGCCGTAGACGATCATGGCACGCTTGATGCCCAAACCGATGAGCACCTGTGCCATTACCGGCAGGAGTGCCTTTTCATACACGCCCAGTACAATATAATTGGTGGATGCCGGATTGGT
>UMIM01044821.1_pt1 | contig 15160 bp, 14 predicted proteins | sample 1965831 | NCBI WGS metagenome assembly UMIM01 (sample SAMEA4836125, study PRJEB28245) | human gut metagenome | biome: gut microbiome; material: fecal sample | place: Denmark | collected 2008 | reverse complement strand
CTTATCTCTAGTCTGCTTGTCATCTGTGAATACAGCAACTTCCATTTCTTCTGGAGATACTACCTGTTTCATAGCTTCAAACATCTCTGCTGGAATAGCACAGCTCTCATATGAGTGCTTTTCTTTTCCAACTTCTGATACAATCTTCTCAATAAATGCAATGATTGTCTGGTTGATATCGTGAGCCATATATATAGCTTCAATCATCTTGTCCTCTGGAATGATATTAGCACCGGCTTCAATCATAATAACCTTCTGCTTAGTAGAAGCTACTGTAAGCTGAAGATCACCTTCCTGCCACTGAGCCTGTGATGGGTTAATAATGAATTCTCCGTCAATCATACCAACCTGTGTCATAGCACAAGGACCGTCAAATGGAATATCTGATATACAAGTTGCAATAGAGGCTCCAATCATAGCAACAAGCTCTGGACGGCACTCTGGATCTACTGCCATAACCATATTATTAAGTGTAACATCATTACGGTAATCCTTAGGGAATAAAGGTCTCATAGGTCTGTCTATTACTCTTGATGTAAGAATAGCATTCTCAGAAGCCTTTCCCTCTCTCTTATTAAATCCGCCAGGTATCTTGCCTACGGCATACATCTTTTCTTCAAATTCAACACTTAATGGGAAGAAATCAATTCCTTCTCTTGGCTCCTTAGATGCAGTAGCTGTTGAAAGTACCACTGTATCACCATAGTGCATAAGAGCTGCTCCGTTAGCCTGTGCACATACTCTGCCGACATCAACTCTTAATGTTCTGCCAGCTAATTCCATTGTGTACTGTTTAAACATAAATTTCCTCGTTTCCGCCTGTTATGGCTTGCTTAATTGTATTAACAGAAAGTCCGAAACAACTCAAAAACCCACTTAATTAAGTACGCTTTTGAGTGGTCTCGGTGAAATCTTTCTGTTATTAGCTTAATAATAAGTAATTACTGCCTGATTTGCAAGCATATTACCAAAAGAAAAAGGCGAAGTTATACAACTCCGCCATAAATAATTAATTACTTTCTGATTCCTAAACGTTCGATTAAGTTTCTGTAACTTTCGATGTCGTTCTTCTTTAAGTAAGAAAGTAAAGCTCTTCTCTTACCAACCATCTTTAAAAGACCTCTTCTTGAGTGATGATCCTTCTGGTTAATCTTTAAATGTTCTGTTAATTCAGCAATTCTTTCTGTTAAGATTGCAATCTGAACTTCTGGAGAACCTGTATCTCCTGCTTTTCTTCCGTAATTAGCAATAATTTCTGCTTTCTTTTCCTTAGATATCATTGTTGATTCCTCCTAAATATTAATCACCTGCCACCAAGCCTGGGGTCGGAGTGTCCCGTATCTGAGTGACGGCTCATACGTTGATAATATATCATAACACCAATATGAAATCAAGTGGATTTACAAAATAATTTCAAGATTTCAAGACATTTTCAAAATTTAATTTTTTCAAAATCACTTCAAAAATATCTTTTCAAAAACAATCTCAAAATATTTCCATTTATCTTTTATTGTATAAGAAACATCTCTTTAGCAAAGCTTGCATCACTTTCCATCTGCTTCTTTAATGCCTCAACATTTTCAAACTTCATTTCCTGCCTTAAGAAATGATAAAGTGCCACCTCAACCCTGTTTCCGTATACATCTTTATCAAAGTCAAATACATTAGTCTCAACGCTCACTTCATATCCATCACTTATTGTCGGCTTAGTACCAAGATTAGTAACACCATAATACCAGACACCATCTATTAATATTCTGGATGCATATACTCCGTTCGGTGGAAGAAGCTTAATCTCTGTAGGATATACATTAATGGTAGGTATCTCTAACTTCCTGCCAAGCTGGTTACCCTTGGCAACAATTCCTGTTATCGAATAAGGTCTGTTAAGGAGCACATTGACTGTCTCCATATGACCTAACTTTAATTCTTCCCTTACATATGTACTGCTTATATCTTTATCCTGAAACTTCTCTTTCTCTACAACAATGGTTTCATAGCCATATTTAGCTGCATTACTTATAAGAAATTCCACATTGCCGCTTCTATCCCTGCCAAAGCAATAATCAGTTCCAACGACAATTACCTTTGCTTTCAATTTATTAATCAATATATCACTTACGAATTCTTCTGGTTCCATATTCATAAGTGTTGTAGTAAATGGATACTCAACCTCGACATCTATTCCATAATTCTCGCATAACATTCTTCTCTCCGAATTAGTAGATAAAAAATGCTGGTTCTTCTGAGGACAGATACTAAGCGGAATTCTGTCAAATGTAAACATAACCGACAAAAGTCCCTGTTCCTCTGCTTTCTCTTTAACTATGGATATAAGCTTCTGATGTCCAAGATGAACACCATCAAACTTGCCAAGCGTTACAGCGCTGGACCTTTCCAGCTTGAAATCCTCCGTTCCGTGTATGTATTCCATACTGGTCTACACCGCCTTTCAGGTACATCATTTATCCTTCATAAAACATCTTCTCAAGGACAAACTGTCCCGCAATATACTGATATATGCCAACAAATGTATTGCCAGAATCATATATCCTGAATTTCTCCATATCAAGAAACTCACAATCTTCATTAACAACCGCTTCTAAAGGAAGCTTATTGCCATTATACAAAAGCTTGTTGTAAGCTTCATCTACTGTAAGTCTGGTATATGACGGAAACATAGAATCAATGCTGATAATATGTTCTTCCATCTCTCCCTTAATCATATAAGCTGCTATCTGATTAAGTGTAAGAGTATCATCAATAAGAAAATCCCCCACTCTTGTTCTTATAAGCTCCATCATACAAGCTCCACAGCCAAGTTTCTCTCCTATATCCTGACACAACGTCCTTATATAGGTTCCTTTGGAGCAGTCTACAGTAATTGTAACCGTCTTAATATCATCTTCAAGGTTAATATCATTAACCCTCAAAGAATTAATCTTTATACGGCGCGGTTTTCTCTCAACCTCTACCCCTGCTCTTGCAAGCTCATAAAGCTTCTTTCCATTAACCTTAAGTGCCGAATACATTGGGGGAATCTGATCATATTCTCCCTCAAAGCTGCTGCAAACTTCCAATATCTGTCTTTTAGTGACATTAACCTCTCTTGTCTTAAGAACAGTTCCCGATGTATCCTGAGTATCAGTAACTGTACCAAGAAGCATTACAGCCTCATAGGTCTTAGTCCAGTCTGTAATCATGGAACACAGACCCGTTCCTTTACCAAGACACACCGGAAGCACGCCAACTGCATCAGGGTCAAGTGTACCGGTATGACCTATTTTTTTCATATGAAGAATTCCACGAAGTTTTGCAACCACATCGTGTGATGTGAAACCTTTTTCTTTGTATACATTAATAATTCCGTTCATACCAACTTAACCTTTCTTAGTGATTACTCCTGTGCATACTGCTGTTCAATCATTTCGCCTATTCTGTTGACGATTTCATATACAGTGCCTTTAGCATTAAAGCCGGCAGCCCTTATATGTCCGCCGCCGCCAAAGCAGGCAGCTATCCTGCTTACATCAATCTCTTTCTTAGAACGAAGACTTACCTTATATTCATTATCGCCTGTTTCATATAAGAATATTGCAACTTCAACTCCATCAGTAAGCCTTAACTGTTCAATAATTCCTCCGAGCTCCCTGCCAGTAACTCCATAGAAATCCATTTCATCTCTTGTCACGCTTGAGAATATACATTTTCCGTCATAAAAAAGCACGCTTTCAAGAAGCGCCCTTCCAAGAATCTGGTTCTGTACATAAGACTTCTTATAAAAGCTATTATCTATTATATCAGAATAATCTATTCCCATCTGCATCATCTTTCCTGCTATCTCCATAGTGTGGAGTGATGTGCAGCTATATTTGAATACACCTGTATCATGTATAATACCTGTGTATATACATTCAGCAGTATTCCTGCTTACTTTACCGGCATCAAATGTGTCATAAAGCACTTCACACGCTGAACTCGCTGTTGGAATAACATTATTAACATCTGCAAAACTGTCATTACTTATATGATGATCTATACATATAGTCTTATCCGCATTCTTAAATCCGTCTGCGAATGGCTCTATTCTGTCTATTGAACTGCAATCAAGAACAATAAATGCATCAAACTTCTTATCCGGCTCAATAACATTTTTTATAGCATCAAAACCATTAAGATATGATAATTTGTCTGATGGCTGTTCAAGATAAACATTTACATCTATATCTGGTGCATTATCCTTTAAATAATTATACAGACCAAGCACTGAACCTGTGCAGTCACCATCTGGTCTTATATGCCCTGTTATACCAACTACTTTTGCAGCACCTAACTCTTCAATAATATTCATATATTACACCTTCTTACTTATTATGACTATCACTATCTTTCTGTGTAACTTCGTCTATAAGCTTAGACATATTAATTCCGTACTCAATTGACTGGTCAAGAATGAACTTGATTTCTGGTGTATTTCTTAAATTCACTGTTCTAGCAAGTTCTCTTCTTATATAGCCTTCCGCACTCTTAAGTCCTGTAATAGTGTCCTTTTGTGACTGCTCATCGCCAAGTACACTTATATATGCCTTACAAGTCTTTAAATCTGGTGCGACCTCAACAGATACAACCGATGTCATCGGATTGATTCTTGGGTCTTTGATTTCACTACGGATTATATTGCTTAGCTCTTTTAATACTTCCCCATTAATGCGGGTATTCTTAACACTATTTTTACGCATATACTCCTACTTTCTAAATATATAATTATATCACTGTCAAAACCATATAGTCCAGAAAATTCAATTTTCTGGACTATCGGATAACTCTATCTAGGTACTTCTACCATTATATGAGCTTCTACAAGATCGCCTTCCTGAATCTGGCCAAAGTTCTCAAATACCATACCACATTCAGAACCGCCCTTAACTTCCTTAACATCATCCTTGAAATGCTTAAGTGTAGCGATAGGACCTTCGTATATCTGCTCTTTATCTCTTGTAATTCTTACAATTGAATCCTTAGTAATTCTACCCTCTGTAACGATAGCACCGGCAATATTACCAACACCAGAAGCCTTGAATATCTGTCTTATCTCAGCATGACCGATAATCTTTTCCTCATATATAGGCTCAAGCATACCCTTAAGAGCTGCCTCAACATCTTCAATTGCATTGTAGATTACACTGTAAAGTCTTAAATCAACCTTTTCTCTCTCAGCAACTATTCTCGCCTGATTATCAGGCTTAACATTAAAGCCGATGATAATAGCATTAGAAGCAGAAGCTAACACAACGTCTGACTCATTAATATTACCAACGCCGCCATGGATAACCTTAACGATAACTTCTTCATTAGAAAGCTTAACAAGACTCTGCTTAACAGCCTCGACTGAACCCTGTACATCAGCCTTAATAATAAGGTCGAGTTCCTTCATATTACCAGCCTGAATCTGCTCGAACAATGCATCAAGTGATACTTTATGCTTAGTATCATCAAGAAGCTTCTTCTTGCCTTCTGCAATAAATGTATCAGCAATATTTCTTGCTTCCTTCTCACTCTCTGTAGCCATAATAATTTCACCAGCATTAGGAACATCATTAAGACCGAGAATCTCTACAGGCATAGATGGAGTAGCTTCCTTAACTCTTCTTCCAGTATCATCAATCATAGCTCTTATCTTACCATAACAAGAACCTGCAGCAACTGCATCACCAACTCTTAATGTACCCTTCTGTACAAGGATAGTCGCAACTGGACCACGTCCTTTATCAAGCTCCGCTTCAATTACGATACCTCTTGCCTTACGGTTAGGGTTAGCCTTTAACTCATTAACCTCTGCTGTAAGAAGAATCATCTCAAGAAGTTCATCAATACCTTCCTTAGTGTGAGCTGATACTGGAACAAATGTAGTTGAACCACCCCAGTCTTCTGCGATAAGTTCATATTCTGTAAGTTCCTGCTTAACCTTCTCGATATTAGCATTAGGCTTATCAATCTTATTAACAGCAACGATAATTTCAACGCCCGCTGCCTTAGCGTGGTTAATAGCTTCGATTGTCTGTGGCATAACGCCATCATCAGCTGCTACTACAAGAATAGCAATATCTGTAGCCTGTGCACCACGCATACGCATAGCTGTAAACGCTTCGTGTCCAGGAGTATCAAGGAATGTAATCTTCTGTCCATCGACATCCACCATATAAGCACCGATCTTCTGTGTAATACCGCCTGATTCCTTAGCTGTTACATGTGTTTCCCTGATTGCATCAAGTAAAGATGTCTTACCGTGGTCAACGTGTCCCATAACACAGACAACTGGTGGTCTTGCAACCATATCGTCCTCTGACTCCTCATCTTCCTTAAGAAGTTCTGCAATAACATCAACCTTAACTTCGTGGTCACATATGCAGTTGAACTCAAGTGCTATTTCTTCTGCTGTATCATAATCAACTTCCTGGTTAATTGTTACAACCTTGCCCTGTAAGAAAAGCTTCTTAACAATTGCAGATGGCTGAACCTTCATCTTATCAGCAAGTTCCTTGATAGTAAGGCTGTCTGGTAAAATGAGCTGCTTAATTGTCTCTTCTTCCTTCTTCTCCTGCTTTGGAGCCGGTTTCTTCTCTAACTTGCTGTTAGCAAATTTAAGATTTTCCTTTGCCTCATTATCTTTCTTTCTGTCATTCTTTCTTGAATCATTCTTTCTTGAGTCTGGTCTTCTTGAATCTGGCTTTGTCTCAAAAATGAAATCGTCCTTAGGTGCTGAAGAACCTCTGTCATTTCTTCTCTGACCAGAGAATCCCTGACCATCTCTTCCTGAGCGTCCGCCGTTCTGGCCGTTATTATCCCTGTTCTGGTAACCGCCATTACGGTCATTGTTTCGATCGTTTCTATAACCGCCGTTATTACGGTCATTTCTATAACCATCTCTGTTCTGGCCGTTATTGTCCCTGTTCTGGTAACCGCCATTACGGTCATTGTTTCTATCATTTCTATAACCGCCGTTGTTTCGATCATTTCTATAACCATCTCTGTTCTGGCCATTATTGTCCCTGTTCTGGTAACCGCTATTACGGTCATTGTTTCGATCGTTTCTATAACCGCCGTTGTTTCGGTCATTTCTATAACCATCTCTGTCCTGGCTGTTATTGTCCCTGTTCTGGTAACTGCCATTGCGGTCATTGTTTCGATCGTTTCTATAACCGCCGTTGTTTCGGTCATTTCTATAACCATCTCTGTTCTGGCCGTTGTTGTCCCTGTTCTGGTAACTACCATTACGGTCATTGTTTCTATCGTTTCTATAACCGCCGTTATTACGGTCATTTCTATAACCATCTCTGTTATTTCTATTCTGGTTATTATCTCTATTATTATTTCTATCTCTTGAATCAGTCTTCTGGCTGTTCTGTGGGAAGTACACCTGAGAAATGTGCTTCTTATCTACATCCTTAGATGTGTTTGCTGCTTTAGTATCCTGTGTATTCTGTTCTGACTTATTACCAGTCTTATCCTGTGCCTTAATATTCTTATTCTCCTCTGATTTCACTTGTTTTTCTTCTGCCTTTTTAGGTCCTGATTTATTAGCTGTATTTCCAGCTGCTTTTGTAAACTTACTCTTTACACTGTTTATTTCACTTTCACCAAGTCCGCTCATAGCTGTATATTTCTTGTCAGCATTGCTTAACATATCAGTTATCGCTTTTGATGAAATATTTAATTCTTTCGCCAACTCATGAACTCTCATATTTGCCATTTAACCTCTTTTCCAATACAGGAATAATATTTCTGTATTATTTACACCGATTATCTCTAATCTTGTTTAAAATGTTTCTCAATACTATTCTTAAACCCTTCATCAAGGATTGCGAGTGATGCTCTGAATTCTTTACCTATAGCATGCCCTAAGTCATCCTTATTGCTAAAGAAATACACTGGCACTTTATAATATTCACACATATTCTTAAAATTCTTTTTGGTATTATCAGATGAATCATCTGCTACTATTACCATATATGCCTTATGCTCTTTTACAGCCTTTTCAGTAGAGAACTCACCGCTTGCTACTTTTCCAGCCTTCTGTGCAAGACCTATCATTGATAATGCTCTTTTATTGTCCAAGATTATTCATCTCCTTTTCTAACTCATCATAAACAGATGCATCAACAGCCATCTTAAAAGCCCTTTCAAGTCCTCTTGACTTTCTTGCCTTCTTAAGGCACTCCGCATCAGGACATATATACGCCCCTCTTCCGTTCTTCTTGCCTGTTGTATCTATTATTATCTGTTCACCCTGAGTCTTTAATATCCGTATAAGCTGCTTTTTGTCTTTCATCTCATTACAACCTATACACTGTCTTTGTGGAATCTTCTTTACTGCTGCCAAACTATCACTCTCCAATAATATTATTCTTCTACAACTTCTGTGTCAGAGGCTGCATCTTCGTTATAGTCTTCATCCAATGACATTACATTATCTGCCTGATTGTCATCATATCCTTCACTGTCTTCACCATATACGATTTCTGCGTTGTCTTTATCCATATCAGCAAATGCTTCTGGATCAGCTTCGCTCTTAATATCAATTCCGTAACCTGTAAGCTTAGCTGCAAGTCTTACATTCTGTCCTGACTTACCGATTGCAAGTGATAACTGCTGTTCTGAAACAATTATCTTAGCCTTCTTCTCTTCTTCATCTGCTACTGCTGATACAACCTTTGCCGGGCTTAAAGCATTAACGATTAACTGTGCTGGATTGTCATCCCACTCAACAATATCAATCTGTTCATTGCCAAGTTCATTAACGATATTCTTAACTCTCGCACCATTAATACCTACGCATGCACCTACTGGATCCACATGAGGAACATTAGCTCTTACAGCCATCTTAGTTCTTGAACCTGCTTCTCTTGCGATAGCCATAATCTCAACTGTACCATCTTTAATCTCTGTAACTTCTTCTTCAAAAAGTTTCTTTACAAGTTCCTGTGACTTTCTTGAAATCTTAACTGATAAACCGCTTCTTTCTCTGTTGCTTACACTTGCAACATATACCTTAATTCTGTCTCCGCATTTGAACTGCTTATCCTTAAAGTTATCATCTGCCTTAAGAACTGCCTGTGTTCTTCCAATATCAATAGTCATATCACCATTGTCGTTAATTCTCTGTACAACACCTGTAACGATTTCCTTCTCCTTGGCGTGAAGCTCGTTATAGAGTGCATTCTTTTCCTGTTCTCTTATAGTCTGGACAATTGTATTCTTGGCATTCTTAGCTGCTTTTCTTGAGAATTCTTCTGACTTTACTTCTATAGTAATAACATCACCAAGCTGACATCCCGGCTTAATCTTTCTTGCATCTGCAAGTGCGATTTCTGTACCAGATACATACTTTCCTTTCTTAGTATCAAGGAACTCTGGAACTTCTACTTCTTCAACTACAGTTCTGTCTGAATAAATGTGGAAATCACCTGTTCTTCTGTCAAGTACAACCCTGCCATTATCTGCCTTGTCAAATTCAGCCTTATATTCGTCCATTAATGACTTTTCAATGGCATCAAACATAATCTCTTTGTCGATTCCATTTTCTTTTTCTAAGGCTTCAATCGCAAGTATCAATTCTTTATTCATCTTCTTATCCTCCATTATTAACAACTTTAGTTATATATCTATTCAACATATGCCCATCTAATCATTGCAAGATTGCTTCTCTCAATCTTTATAAGATTATCATCAACCTCTATTGTAATGTTGTCTTTATCGTATTCCTTAAGAACGCCTGTATATTCCTTTAAGCCTTCAACAGCTTTGTAAAGCTTAATATCTATAAGTTTCCCAATACTCTTTGCATAATCCTTCTCTTTCTTTAAAGGTCTTGTAAGTCCCGGTGAACTCACTTCAAAAATGTACTGGTCAGTAATATAGTTCTCCTTATCAAGTATCTCATTAAAAGCTCTGCTTACAGCCTGACAGTCATCAATTGTAACTCCACCTTCTTTATCTATGTAGACACGCAGATACCAGTCCTGACCCTCTTTAATGTAATCCACATCAAAAAGTTCTACGTTATTAGCTTCAACAATTGGCATTATAAGCTTTTCTGTCTTAGCTTCATAATCTTCTCTCTTACCCATTACTACCTCTTTCTTTTAATAATATTCAGTTTTCATTCTGCATTAATCAAACAATAATTATATTGCAAAAACGAAAGAGTGGACATAAAGCCCACTCTTTCGAATCAATTATAACGCAGAATAGCTTATAGGGGAGTCGAACCCCTGTCTTCGCCGTGAGAGGGCGACGTCTTAACCACTTGACCAATAAGCCATATCTTAAGTCTTGCTTTGTGTTAGCTGCTATCGCAAAGCACTTCATTATAATACACGACCCAATGTAATTCGTCAAGCACTTTTTTGAAGAAATTTCAAAAAAATTTAAAATAAATCTTTATATGTGCTGAAAGCCGCTAAAACACTGGGTTCGTGCCTTACATTTTTTATTTAAGCTTGCTGCATATGCTTCATTTGATGCTCCGATAGGAAATACCATTTCTTTTGCATGTGCTCTCATAGCTTCATCTTCATAAGGCAAATCACCTTCATTTACATTCCACACTTCCTTGGCAAGATTAAATACTGCCCACGCTTTTGGCCAGCCTGCGTAAAATGCAACGTGTGTTATAACAGCCGCAATTTCCTTCTGGGTTACGCCGTGTGCCTTGGCATTCTGCAAATGGAACTTAAGTGAAGAATCTGTAATTCCCATAGACATAAGCGAAACTACCGTTATAATGCTTCTTGTCTTTAAATCAATATCCTGATTGTTCCAGTTCTCACCAAAAAGCACATCATCATTAAAATGTGCAAACTGTGGAGCATATTCTCCCAAAGCTGTTCTTCCTGCTGTCTGTACTATTTTACCCATAACAATCCTCTTTTCTATATTTCTCTAATTAAAGTTTACCGCCATATACTGGGAAGCCACTGCTCTCACCATAATTTTCAATTTTCTTGAAATTCTTAAGAGCTTCCATATCCTCTGCACTGATTTCAAAATTTACTTCTGCATTACTCTTCATATGCTCAGGATCAGCTGTCTTTGGAAGTGCTATTGCTCCAAGCTGTAATGTATATCTGATGCAAAGCTGTGGAATGGTAACACCATATTTATCAGCTATCACTTTAATCTCTGGCTGGTTAAGAATTTCACCGTGTGCTATAGGTGAATATGCTTCTACTACTATTCCCCGCTTCTGGCAGTATTCTACAAGTTCTAATGGCGTGTTGCTTATATGAAGAAGAATCTGGTTAACCATCGGCTTAACCTCTGCTGTTTCTAAAAGACTTTCAATATCACCAATCTGGAAATTAGATATACCAATTGCCTTAAGCTTTCCTTCCTTATAAGCATCTTCCAATGCCCTCCATGCAGCTCTGTTACCTTCTACATATCTGTCATCACTCTGATTAACCTCTAACCAAGGCTGTGGTGAATGAATAATCATCATATCAAGGTAATCAAGTCCCATTTTTTCAAGTGTCTCATCAATACCAGCTTTAGCTTCCTTGTATGTCTTATGTTCAGCGGCAACCTTTGATACTACAAAAAGTTTCTCTCTTGAAACTCCGCAATTACGCACTCCTTCACCGACACCTCTTTCATTGCCATATGCCTGTGCTGTATCAATATGTCTGTATCCAAGCTTTACCGCTTCTTTTACAGCATCTGCAACCTTTGCATCGTCAATAAACCAAGTACCAAGTCCAAGCTGTGGAATTTTCGCTCCATTGTTAAGTGTTAAAGTATTATTATACATTCCCATTGCTCCTTTTCTAAAATGTATTATCGTTTATGTGTTTATCTTAATACTTTGACTTAACTCCAAGTCAAGGGGGTGGTGAGAAATTTCATTACAATATTTATCTACATAATCTTGTTACCAACTTTTGAATATTTCAGACATTCTTTGCAATATATTGACATATTAACTATCCAGATAAGGCATACAACAAATGAAGGAAGAAAACCAATTCCAAACATAAGTGCACTGATTGCAAGAATAACTGCAAGTACACTGCACATACTATTCGTTATATTAAATGCTTTAAATGCACATTTCCCAACTATAATCTTCTCTGCTTCATCACAGGTTTCAAGCCATTTCTTCTGGAACTTCATATCATATACCGATGCCGTCTTTTCAGGATTCATTATCTTTACACAGTCAACACTTTTCTGTTGTATAATAACAACCTCTGCCATAATCCCTAAAAATGCTGCAATGCTAACAGTTAATCCTATCATATTGTTAACACTTTCAAACATTGCTGTACCACCTGAATATGATGCCGCAATAAGAAAATATGAAATTATAAGTGCTCCACTTGAAACCCATTGAATTATAGAAAGCTTCTCTTCTACACCATCTGATACTTCTTCGTCTTCACCATCCCACTGTGATAACTGCTTCTTAGCCTTCCTGTAGTATGGCACTAATACTATAGGAATTATAACTGCAATAGCAAGCATAATCCAAGGTGCAGTTAATTCAACATAATTACTAACTACCACTTTAAAATCCCCTGACATTGTATCAATTCCATTTGCTCCAACAAGATACCCAGCTACACCTCCGATTAAAGCTCCTACAATACAAAGCAATATGAACTTAGGCAATGCCTTTCTGTTTGCTTTCTTAATTTCTTCATTTCCCATCATTATCTTCCTCCTGTAAATAAAATACTTCTTCCACAGTAACGCCGCATACTTTTGCAATCGTTAATGCAAGAGTGACAGACGGCGAATAATCGCCCCTTTCTATAAGACTGATTGTCTGTCTTGACACTCCGCACAGTCTTCCCATCTCCTGCTGATTGACATCCAGCGCAGCTCTGCGTTCTTTCAGCCGATTTCGCAGTATCATACTACACCTCCATATGACAACTTTTATTATTAATCTGACAACTTTCATTGCTATAATGACAACTTTTTTTGTCATTTTGCATTATACTCTTGTCATTATACACTGTCAATACCAAATAACCAAAACGATACTCAATTTTAAATAATTCCTGAAGCCACTTATCACACCAGCTTGATATCGGAAGAAGCTCTCTTAGAGAGGCTATGAAGCTCCTTGCCTCCCGCAATATTGTAACTATCAAACAGGGGTCTGGAACATATGTAGCCTCATCACCTGGTATAGTAGACGATCCTTTTGGCTTTACATTCACATCAGATAAGAAGAAACTTGTGCAGGATCTGCTTGAAATACGTTTTTTACTCGAACCTTCTATTGCTGCTATGTCAGCAACCTATGCTGATAAGAATGACATCAGCAAAATCAACAGATTATGTAATGAGGTTGAAGAGCTTATGGAACAAAAAAAAGACCATACACAAAAAGATATAGAATTCCACACCGCTATTGCTATGGGAAGCAAGAATCTTGTCATTCCAAGATTAATCCCAATAATAAACAGCTCTATCCCTCTTTTTGTTGAAACAACCGGCAACATCCTTAAAACTGAAACCATCGAAACTCATCGTGAAATAGCGGAGGCTATCGCAGAACATAATGCTGTCCGTGCCCAGGATGCCATGTATATGCACCTTATGTACAATAAAAGGCGTATTAATTCTTCAAAATAATACACCTTTATTAAACATTATACATTTTATTCAATTTAGCTTTAACCTATAATCTCATATATATACTTCATATCCATATTCTCACGGATCACATCTGCCAGCTTATCATATTCTCTCTGCTTGTATTCATCAAAGCTTATTCTGACACCACTCTTTGATGTAATACCATACCTTGCACAGAGCATATTGATTAAGCTGTCGCAGAATTCCTGTCCATCGAATATCCCGTGCATATAAGTTCCTGCTGTATTGCCCCGTACACAGCCATCCATATATTCGGTCTTATCAACAGTATTGAATATTCTTGCAAATGGATTCGCACCATCTTCACTTATTGTACTTTCACCCATATGTATTTCATAGCCTTTACATTTCTTCTGTCCGAGCATTTCCCACATTCCAGATTGTATACAAGTTATCCCCTGCACTCTTGTACGGTGTTTATTCTTTGAAAATGTGGTTGTTACCGGAAGCAGTCCCATTCCTGCTACAACTTCTCCAGTTTCTGCACCACACGAATCATCAATGACATTTCCTAACATTTGAAAGCCACCGCATATTCCAAATACCGGAATATCCTGTCTTGAACATTTTATAATCTGTGCTTCCATTCCATTTTTACGGAGCCATTTTAAATCATTAATTGTATTCTTGCTTCCCGGAAGAATTATGAGGTCGGGATTTCCAATCTGTTCTGCCTTGTCTGCATAACGCAGATTGACCTCTTCAATACGCTCAAGTGCATTAAAATCCGTAAAATTAGAAATGTGAGGCACACGTATTACTACTATGTCGAACTGCTCATCTGACATATGTGCATTGTAGACTGATGGCTCAATCCGTGAAGCAAGGCTGTCCTCATCATCAATGTCAAGCTTAACATAAGGAATTACACCTGCAACCGGAATTGGACATATATCATATAACTGTTTTATGCCCGGCTCTAATATTCTCTTATCTCCACGGAACTTATTCATAACAAGACCTTTTACACGCCTGCGTTCTTCTTCCTCTAACAGCATAATTGTTCCAACAAGCTGTGCAAATACACCACCTCTGTCAATATCACCTACAAGCAGAACAGGTGCATCTACAAGCTTTGCCATTCCCATATTAACAATATCATCTTTTTTAAGGTTAATCTCTGCCGGACTGCCAGCACCCTCAAGAACAATAATGTCATACGCACTGGCAAGCTTATTATACGCTTCTAATATATCTGGAATAAGCTGCTTTTTGTACTGGAAATATTCTTTAGCCGGCATATTCTTTAATGGTATTCCATTTACAATTACCTGAGAACCAACATCACTTGTCGGTTTTAAAAGTATAGGATTCATCTCTACACAAGGGGATATCCCAGCCGCCTCTGCCTGCATAACCTGTGCCCTTCCCATCTCCAGACCATCGGCTGTTATATATGAATTAAGTGCCATATTCTGTGACTTAAATGGTGCTACACTGTAGCCATCCTGTTTTAACACTCTTAATATTCCTGCTGTTATAATGCTCTTTC
>UMIM01043149.1_pt1 | contig 15391 bp, 9 predicted proteins | sample 1965831 | NCBI WGS metagenome assembly UMIM01 (sample SAMEA4836125, study PRJEB28245) | human gut metagenome | biome: gut microbiome; material: fecal sample | place: Denmark | collected 2008 | reverse complement strand
GTAAGGAGAGATGAAGTTGTATAACAAAGAAGAAATGCTACATGTCTGTAAAAAATACGGAATTGAAACTGTGAAAAAAGTTGGTGCTCCTCTGTACCAGAGCAAGGAAATAAATGATGATTTTTCTTTTGAAAAAATGATGCAAGAACCTTGTTCACTCGGAAATGAAGATGCCGTTAAATTATCTGAAAAAGCTTTTTTACAGAGTGATTGGTAAATTTTTAAAAAGCAGGTAGACTAATCTATCTGCTTTTATACTATAAAAATAGATTTTGGCTAAAAAATTGCTAGATTAATCAAAAGCATACGTTCGGTATTGACTTTAGTTTATTTTATGTTACAATATCTTCAGCGAAGCATACTAGGGTGTAACCATTTCTATGTTTAGCTTGCAAGAGAAAAAGGGTGTAACCGTGACTCTTGTATATTACTGATTTATATTACATATAATGTTTTTAGGTCAAAGGGTGTAACCGTGCGACTTAGCTTTTATAAGCGGTAAGAGAGACAGTTTGAATTTGTGGTGTAACCACTTTTTAAATTGTCTCTTTTATTTTTAAATAAAAAACTCTAGGGTTCGGTCGTTCCCATATACTGAGAGACGTACAGCCTAGAGCATTATTAACGTATAACCTTTGTACACTATTATATTATATATTTTATTATGGGATGTCAATGCAAAAAACAAGATTTTTTTGCCACCAATCGTACATATTATAAGTAAGGGTTATTGTCCAGCACAGGACGCACCCGTACAAGTGGGTCATTCTCCTTTGATGTAACATATCAACATGTCACAATAAGGAGGACGATTTATGTATTCTAACAATTTCATAAAGAAAGTGGCAGCTTTCGGTTTAGTCTTATGCATGGGCATAGGCTCATTAGACCTGACTGCATTCGCTGCCACGCCTACAGAAACGGTAGAAACTGATACGTCAGAGGTTATATCTACGACAGGTGAAGATGTCAGTGCCGATACCGATGCAGATGTTTTTGTTCTTTCTGATAAAACAGTAGGGGAAGTATCAGACCTTTATACGGAAGATGACTTATCTGAAGTAGCAAAAACTTCGAATACAGCAGGACTACTGGTACAGTTAAAGGATACAGAGGGTACACTTCCAAGTATTACCTACAATAGTACAAATAGTGTAAACTTATCCAATGGACTGTATGCAGTTACTTTTGCCAGTACAGAAGAAGCGGAAGCCGCTAAGAAAGAATTTTCTTCTAACGAGGCAGTTTCTTTTGTAGAAGAGGACTCTCTGGTTGAGTCTGAAGCAGAAGTGGTTTCCACAGAATTAAGTTCTGAGGAGACTACCGAAGTAGTAGATGATACAGAATTATCTTCGGAAACAGAAGTTACCGATACTGATGCCGATGCAGACGTTAAATCGGATACAGAAACAGAGGTTCCGGATGAAACTGTTGATGAAACAGTACCGGAAGAATCTTCCGAAGAGTCTGCTGATGCTTCTGAGCAGGAAGAGGATGCTACAGTTAAAGTAGCAGTTCTTGATTCCGGTGTTGACTACAGTAATGAGAAAATTACTCCTTACATAGAAGATACCGGGATTAACCTTTCTGCCAGTGGTAAAAGTGATTCTACCCAGGATGATAACGGTCATGGTACTGCCATGGCATCTGCATTACTGGATGCCTATGGCGAGGAAGACGGCATTACAATCTATCCGGTAAAGGTACTGGATTCCAACAACAGAGGAACCATTCTTTCTACCTACCTTGGAATAAAAGCTGCGATTGACATGGACGTAGATGTGATTAACTTATCACTGTCTGCTAAAACACAGTCAAAGCTTCTGGAAGAAGCGGTAAACGAAGCTCATGATAAGGGCATTATGGTAGTAGGTGCTGCCGGTAACAACGGAGCAGACCTTAAGGACTATGCCCCGGCAAACATCATGAATGCGGTTATTGTATCAGCCGTTAATGCGAAGAAAGAGGTCTGTACCTATTCCAACTATGGAACCGGGTTAGACTTTGCAGCATATGGCAAATACAGTGACGGAAATGGTGCAACCTACCGTGGAACCTCAGTATCAGCGGCAAAAGTAAGTGGTATTCTTGCTAAGGTTATAAAAGAGCAGCCGGAAACAGATGTATCTACGTTGTATCAGGTGCTTATTTCCATGGCAGAACCTCTTGGTGATGGCAACTGGAACGAAAGTACCGGTTATGGACTGCTTGGTAGTATTCCGGCTGATGCAATGGATGAGGACGAGGATTCTTCAAAACAAACTGCTTCTCCTGAAGAAGTAGTAGAAGGATGTGGTACTATATACCAGTCAAGAACCGGACATTTTATGTTACAAGTAGATGGGTGGGGAACACAAGGAGTCTACCAGGTAAATCTTAGTGTAGGATATGAAAACGAAAGAATTAATGGGTTGAATTATCCAGTATACTACAACGTAGCTCATGTAGCAGGTTCTGATATGGGACTTGATTTACAGGGATACAACGGGTCCAGAAGTGTCACATTAACCCGTAGTGATGGGGTTGATGCTGTTGATCCGAGTTGGACTGCATCTGCAAGACAGTATATTATCGATTTTACAGCGGTCGTAAGTCATGAAGGGTATTTTCCTAGCTGGATTATCGGTGAGGGAGTACAAGCAGGTGGACATATCAATGCGGATAGTTCTTTTGCTATTTATATTGACACCAATGGCTGTGGTATTACTCACTTTTTAACTCCGGAACCCAATTATGCACATTACACTTTAAGATGTGACGCAAATCCATACACCGTAAATTTCAATGGCAACGGCGCTACTGGTGGTTCCATGGCTCCACAGACAATGTACTATGATTCCGCATCTGCCATTCAGAGCAATGGTTTTGTTAAAAACTATACCGCAACTTTTGATGGTAATGGCGGCGTTTCTGCAACCGGGGCTACTACGGCATCCTGCCCATTTAATGGATGGTATGATTATAACGATATTACCGTAAATGGTAATACCTACCACTGGTGGACGTTTGACGGTCCGTACTATGCACATACGAATGCAGATGTGGCAAATGCTTTCGGTTATAACAAGATAGCTCTCGCCAGTCACTTCGACAAGTATGCTGTAAACGGAGCTGAAATCCGTCAGGCCAGTCCGTTATTTAATATGGGATATTACATGAATTATGGCGGCACAGATTTAAAGAACGCCTTTGGCTCCAATAAAGCAGCTTATGTATCACACTGGAACAATTATGGCTATGCGGAGGGCAGGAAAGGTATCAGTTCAGTAGATACTTCCGGAAAAGAAGTATATCCAAATGGAATATATGTTGTAAACCTTACGGCGCACCGTGACGCACAGCTCTGGCTGTATGCAAGCTGGGGCAAAGCAAAGGTAACACTGCCTAGTGCAACCAGAACAGGTTATCAGTTAGTTGGCTGGAGTACCAATAAGAATGCGACAACCGCCCAGTATGCTGTCGGACAGACCGTGGAAATGGATGCAAATACTACATTCTATGCAGTATGGCGAAATTCCAATCCACCGAAAATTATCCGCATCAAAAACGTGCAGGATGGCAATGATGCTTTCTGGACTTACGTTTATGTACAGGATTCCGGAAATGGAGTAGCCCGTGTGCAGTTCCCTATATGGACAGCCGCAAATGGTCAGGACGACATTTTCCCGAACTGGGGAACCAGTACAGCAGCAAGAGGTACAAAAGGTTCATGGACGATTGACGGGGTCGCCTACAACTACCGGTATCATACTGAAACATCTAAGCACAACAATGAGCATACGGAATATTACACACATGCTTATGCTTATGACAAGTACGGTGGTTACAGTTTTATTGCCGGTAACTTCAAGTTCCGTTATGATGTAGTGGTAGAAAAAGGAGATCATGTTTCTGATGTAAGCGGCGGTGGTACTTATTATTACGATGACCCGGTAACAGTAACAGCAACACTTCCAACCGGATACAAGTTTAAGGAGTGGACCGGTACTCTTACCTCCACAGACCAGAACTTTACCTTTAAACTCCCGGTAGGCGGAGCAACGCTTACAGCAACCGGAGCACCGATAGAGTACAACGTATCCTTTGATGGAAACGGAGCCACAGACGGCAGCATGGATAATATTCACTTAGTCTATGACGAAGATTCTGTATTGCCGCCAAACCAGTACAAAAAGGTAGTGGATGGACAGGAGAGTGGGTTTGCCGGTTGGAGTACATCCCCGGATACCAATCCAAAGGATGTGGAATACAAAGATGGTGATACCGTAAAGAACCTGACTACCACGGATGGCGATACCGTAAAACTGTATGCTATCTGGGATGATGCACCGCTAATCGATGCCGTAGACCTCTATTACAGCCGTGACGATGCCAACAATGGCAACATTACAGAAGAAGATATTCTTCAGTATGTATATGTTACGGATAAAGAGGACGGTTCCATCTTACCGGGAGAGCACGAAGACGGCAGTTACTTAAAACTGACCAATATCTCCCAGAAGGATTTCACACCGGAAACTGTAGGTGTTACAGAAACTATTGAAGCCAGAGATTCTTTTGGCAATGTCGTAACTACCACGATATATATCTGGATAGCCGATACATCGGTAAAACCGTATGTACCAGGTAAAATCCGGTTTATCAATGAAAAATATTATTATGCGGATGAAGACCATGGTGGCTTATCTCCAGACTCTGTATGGAAAACAGATCCAGAGTATGTAGCAGCCATTAAGGAAGCGTTCCGCAGGGAAAAAGAGAATGACCCACAAAAGGTAGTTTACATCTCTGCCGAAGAGATACAGGCGTGGAACAAAGACCTTCATGAACGTGGTAAACGTGAAACGGAGGAACGCCGGGCGGCAAAAGAAGCTGCTGGCAATTAAAGATGAGTACCGTTGCAGAAATGTGACGGTACTTTTTCTTTGCTTAGACAATAAATACGAAAATTAACGAAAAATTAACATATATAAACAAATGTTCTGAATGGTGTTTTGTCGATTTATGGTATATAATTGAAAACAAAAACGAGAGGGGATAGTTATATATGAAAAATAAAAGTAGTGATTTGTATACTGTAAATGTAAAATTATCAACTGTTACAAAATGGATAACTTTGGGTGGTATTATGTGTATTCTCGTTGTTAATATATTGGATAATACCTTATCTGTTGATTTTCTTAAAAAATATTATGCAGTTAAACCTATTTTAGATATTTTAAATACGATTGGTGGAACTTTATTTTCTGCCGGGATTGTTTCTATCTTAGTAGAGATAAGTACCATAAAAGGACTTGTATCTGATGCATTGAGTAGAGTATTACAAGGAAATGTTCCCTTAGATTCCTATTCAAATGATATTCTGGAAAAGTTAAATAAAAAAATTGCTGCAAAAAGAGGAAATGTTAATATTGAAAAGGTTAACAACTCTATATATAGCGTTGAACCAAAATTAATTGGATTATTAGATGATTTATATTATAATTATTATAATGCAACGTATGATATTATTGCAGATGAAAAACAAGGTGTATTCCATAAAAATATTACTTTAGATTATGAAATTATTAATGAATACGGCAAGCCTAATAGTATTGCTTTCACTGTAAGCCTTTATAATGCGAACACAAATATGTCTGATGAAGAAAAGAAGAGGGAATTTATAATAAAAAGTTTTAAAATTAATGAAACAGATTTAACATCTGAAGCCGATAATTATAAAAAAATTGTTCCAATAGAACAAAAACATTCAGAATACCAATATGCTGTTAAATTTGAGCGAGAATTGCAAAAGTGCAAAAGTCATAAAATTCATTTAGAACTTAAATATGATGTTCCAAAAGAAGATTTATCTCAAGTTTTTAGGGCTACACATCCATGCAAAAGCATGAAACATGAAATATTCGTTGTTAATAGTCCAAACTGGGTCGTACATGGAACAGGATTTACTTCATTTTACATAAAAGAAGACAACAATAACAGTTTTCATGTAACATATAAGCAAGATTCAGTTCTATTAATTGAATTTGATGACTGGAGTATACCTGGAGCCGGATATGTGGCATATTTAGCAAAAAAACAATAAAAAATAATTTACATATACCTTATTTTGTGCTAAAATACAAGAAATACAAAAAAGGAGGCACAAATAAGATGAAAGCTCTACTTAAAGAGGAGATTTGGGGATAATATTTAGTTTATTATTGGAAATCTCCAATTATTTAATTTGTGTACTATAAAAAACTTGTTCTTAAAAACTCACTGAGATCATAGCTCCAAATTAAAGGAGGGATGATTGTGGAAAAATTGTGTAGAACAAAAATGAACTATCTTCTTAAAAAAGATAGAGGAGATTGATTCGATAAAAGCGAATATAATACTAAAAAGGCTGGAGTAATCCAGCCTTTTATTGTTAAGAGTATAAAAAAGGCTAGTATTCAATAAAATTAATCTTTGTTATAGAAATATAAAACTTTGCAAAAATCTTGTAGAAAGCTCTACAAATTTTAAAATATCGTACATATTATATATAGAAGAATTAAAATACATAACAATTGGAGGTGTTAACAATGTTTGAAGCTCGAAAAGAAGCTAAGTTATTAAAGAATTTACATAGTAATGAATTATTTATTACTGATTTATATAAAAATGGAAAAATCACTTATGATCAGGCTATTAAGGCAATTGGATTTGGATTGGATTGTAGCATAACATATACGTATGGGCGTATAACCAATTACTTATATGAAATTAAAGATGAGCAAGTAAATTCTTTACAGGCACAAGCGAGGGATGAATATTATGGAGAAGATGAACCAGAAACTACATCTACATTTAAAATGCCGGATCACTCTGAATCAGACGCACAAATGAAGGAAATGACAAATAAAGGCATTATATTAAAACGTTATATGATTCACGAATGCCGCACAAATGCAGCCCTTCGTTTACTTGATTTAATTAAATTAAATCTGGAAACAAATAAAAAGACAACCCCGTTTGAGGCTATTTCTATCTGGAGGAACAGTATTTCTTGCAAAAGTAAAAAATTATCTTTCTGGGTTTATAAATATATCGAAAGGGAAGATGAACCGCGTATTTTTAACGTTAAAGATAAACGTACAGATGTTATTCACGAAGCTCCGGAAGAATTTATTTTAAAAGAAATTGAATTTCTTATTCCGTTGGCAAATAAAATGGATGCATTTTTTAAGGAACACAACATTACAGAAAATGCTGATTTTACCGGAGAGCTACAGGAAGAGTTCGAAAAAGCCCCAGAATTTTCATCTGATATTCCATCCAGGAAAGAAATTGAAAAGGAATATTATGATACTGCATTAAAAATTGCGAGAGAAGAAGTGGCTGCAAGGGCAGAAGAATATAAAAAAGGCTAGTATTTAAAATAAAAATTGGTCTTTGTTACGGACAGTTACCAAGTGTTTTTGGTAGCTGTCTTTTTTATTTTATTATTTTTGAAATCGCACATATTATAGCTGTAACAAATAAATTATCTCATTTGAATCTCAAGCAAAACAACAAAAGGAGGTATTGCTATGATACACAAAATTAACATTTTTGAGTGGAAAATGAATCACCCTTACAAGAAGGAGGTCCGTGTATGAACGAGGACAAATTATATGAAAACAGAATGTGGGGCACACAAAGAGCCATCGACGAGAAAACGAAAGAAGAATTAAAGCTTCAGTTAGATTCACTGAAAGTAGACCGACGCATTTATAAGAGAAGGCTGCGGATGTATGAAACCGACCTGAAACTTGCTATGAAGTATGGATTGCCGGAAAAAGACCGTGATAATTTTAATAAGCAAAGAAAAGATGCATTAAAAAACGTTGAGAAATGTGAAAAAGAAATTCACGAAATCAAAAAATTTACAAGCCCAGCCAAACGACTCGCTGACAAAACAATTACCTTTGCAAAGGACAAACTTGACATTGCCAAGTCTGCTGTTATGGCTATTAGTGATACCTTACATAAGGCAAATGACAAGGCAAAAGAGATTGGTGCCAAGGCTTATGTCGGCATCGTCAATAAAGCAGAATCCATCAACCGTTCAGCATTGAGATTGGATGTAGAGTGCGAAAAAAAGTATAACGAATGGATAAAAGGACGGCAGGAGCAATACCAGAAAAAGGTAGAAGCAAGAATGATTGCTCGTAGATCCTTAGTTGAAATCAGAAATGTCTTCCGGAAACCGGAAAAACGTATCGACCCACAAACCGTTCAGATGAAACCAAGAGAGCAGGCTAAGTTAAATGACTTTGCGGATAAAGTTAAAAAATCTGACGATCTTATTCAGACAGAAGAAATCGCTATCCGTTCTTCAGAAAGACGAAGCACAGCACGTACTCCGGAAGCGGTGCTTAATGCCTTAGCAGCCGAAAAAGGTGTGCAGGAACAGGATATTGACAAGGCAGTAGAAGACATTGTGAAAGAAGAGACTGCCAGAGCGGAGCGTATGACTGCTGAGAAAGAAATCAAGGACAAGGAATTTGAAGCAGCAATGCGTGCTCAGGAGGAAGAAAAAGCAAGAGCTGCTGCTGAAAAAGAAGCTCCGGTGAAAGAACCTGATTTTATCGACCAAAAAATAGCTGAAGCACAGACAATTACTTCAAAAGAAGCCATTGAACAGTTACAGGATATGGCAGACCGGAACTTAAAGCCGGGAGAGAAAGTAAAAGCTGAGGTAAACGGTCACGAAGTTTCATTCGAGAAGAATGAGCATGGCAATACGATTCTTAAGATTGATGGAAGAAATTCCAACCCTAAGAAAGTAGCAGAGCGTATCGGTGCCAACGCTATGGCACTTAAAACACAGATGACTCAGAAAATGGAGCCATCCAAAGCGATTGGAAAAGATAGATAAGAGTTACTATAGCAAGAGATACCCGTCAGGAAACTGGCGGGTATTTGTTTGTAGAAAAGCTGAAAATATTTTTAATTTCGTACATATTATATATGAACAAGTAGTGTGCCTATGTATATACCACCCATAAATACCTGCTAGTGCAGGCCAATATGTATGATTGGACTTGATTTTTTCTTGTATATACCACCGTAAAATACCTACTGATGTAGGTTCCATCGAGCTTGACACTTTTCAAGTTTTTGATATATACACAGCAAAACACCTGCTATTGCAGGCGGAACTTGCGGATCAGACAGCGGGCTTTGTGGTATACATCACCAATAAATACCTGCTGTTGCAGGCGTAATAGTTGTTGCTATACTTGCTGTTGCAGGCTTTTGATAATAATATGTGCGATTGGTACTTGGTATATACCACCCATAAATACCTGCTGTTGCAGGCCAGAAGCTGTCGGATGTTCCTAAAAAAGGCTTAAGATTTAGGACGGGAATTCTCGGTTACTTGTATCCGAGATGAAAGCCCTGTAATTACAGCTATATTTATATAGTAAATTGCCTATAAATCTTGCAAAATACATGCATCTATGTTGTACTACATAAAACTATAAGTTCTACTTTTGAGGGAATGTTCTCAAATACATAGAAAGGCAGGAATTGTCAGTTATGAATAAAGCGATTAAGTACCGTTTATATCCAACAACTGAACAGAGCGTTATGTTCGCAAAGACCTTTGGCTGCTGCCGTAAGGTCTATAACCTCATGCTTGCCGATAAGCTGGAAAGCTATGACAAGACGGGCAAGTTTGTATCCGTTACGCCTGCCAAATATAAAAAGGGCCATCCATATCTTAAGGAAGTAGACAGTCTTGCACTTGCCAATACGCAGCTAAACTTGCAGAGGGCTTTCCGGAACTGCTTTAGCAAGTCACGGAAAAAGAAAAATGGTTTCCCTAAATTCAAATCTGCCAAGCACAGCCGGAAGTCATACATAACAAACAATCAGCATGGTACGGTTGCCATATATGAAAAAGCTGTAAAGCTTCCAAAAATCGGCATAGTAAAGGCTGTGATACACCGTAAACCAGAACCGGATTGGATGATTAAATCTGCTACCATTTCACAGGAAAGCGATGGAACCTACTATGTTTCCGTACTTTTTGCTTTTGAGAAGCCTGTAAATACTTATGTGGCTGATAAAACTAATGCTATTAGCCTTGATTATGCCTCGGATGGTCTGTATGTGGACGATAAAGGCAACATAGGTACGAATCACAAGTATTACCGTGAAAGTTGTAAAAAACTTGCAAAAGCACAGCATAAGCTCTCCCGTATGGTGGGCTCCAAAAAGGGCGAACTCAAATCCAATCATTACATAAAACAGCTTCGTAAGATAAACAAAATCCACAGACATATCGCAAACCAGAGACTGGATAACCTGCACAAAATTTCTACTGAGATAGTCAATCAGTATGATGTGGTATGTGTGGAAAGCCTCGATATGAAAGCTATGTCTAATAAGGGTTTTGGTAATGGTAAAGCTACCATGGATAATGGTTATGGCATGTTTCGGTCTATGCTTGAATACAAACTTGCTGACAGAGGGAAATATCTTATTCGGATAGATAAATGGTATCCATCCAGTCAGATATGCCATTGTTGTGGAAAACGGCATCCGGAAATGAAAGACTTACAGAACCGCATGATGAAATGTGATTGTGGTCTTGTAATAGGCCGTGACCAGAACGCTGCAATAAATATAAAAAAAGAAGGCTTAAGACTACTGAATTCATCAGCAGCATAAACCTTCATTTTTGAGTACGGCAGAAACTGCCGGAACTGTGGACACCGTGTAAGACGTTGAACTGCGTATATCGTAGCCAATGCAGTGGTGGTTGAAGCAGGAAGCTCGGTTACTTGTTACCGAGTAGTTCACACACGAATATATGTCTCTTAATTTATCTTCAAATCAGCACGCAGGTGACTGAAAAATGTAATATTATATTATCATAACTTTGAAAAGAAGCTCAACGGCTTCTTTTTTGTTTTATACAACAAAATCTCAGTATTTTCCAAAACCTCGTATTTTAAACAAACTTTCATCCTTGCTGTACAACGTTTTTATAAAAAATAGGAGTGCAAACGTACATATTATTAATAGAGCTTTTATATGACAATACATATTAATTTATTAGAAAGAGGAAAATACATGGAAGGATTAACCAGAACACATCATTTTATGATGATATTAAAAGAATCAGATTTATTGCGCCGGGAGATTGAACGTAAATTAACACCGGAAACCGCGGCAGAATATAACAAAATCACGGCGGTTCGTAATAGCGCATTTGTAGAATTACTGAAGTCTAATATGCCTTATACGGATACCGGCAAGGTTATCAGAATCACAATCGATGATGAAAATTTTGATATAAGCAAAAAATCATTACATCGATTTGTCGGAGAGGACAACTTCAACCTTCTATTAGAGGATAAAGAAAATCCAGTAGAAAGCAAAGCACCAGAGATTTCATCCATTGAAAGTGGGGATTTTAACTTTAGAAATATGCAGCTTAAAAAGAATGAGTCTGTAGCTGATTCTATTGCAAGATTGGAAAAAGAATCCCAGGGAGAAATGCAGCAAATTCCTTCAATTGATGAAATAAAGAATACCGTCCAAAAGTCAATGCATGATGCCATGGGAGATTTGATGAAATCCGTATTAAGCGAATTGGCATCTGCTCAGCAGACCGGTAATACTATAAATGAAAGTAATGCTTCAAATGCACAGGAAGTAGCACCACAAGATAGCACGATGAATGACACTATTCCTTGCACCAATACAGTAACGCCACTTGATAGCGATAGCGTATGTGATAACGTATGTGATAGCGGCAACAAAGGTGCTAACGAAAGCGTTAACGAGAGTGCTAATAAATGTGTTACCGAAAGTGCTAAAGAATGTGATACTTTATGTGATACACCAGCTACAGTATCCGCCAATACGGCGATTGCAGAAAGCATAACAGAAACAGAAAATAATAAGCAAATTGATGCGGAAAATAACGAACAGGCTCTCGCACAAGACAATAGCATTGATAGTGAATCTATTGAACCGGAGACTACATTAGAAGATGCAACACAGCCTGCCACACCAAATGACAAGCCTCACAATATTGTTGTTGAGATGCCAAGCGAAGAAAGAGCAGTAGAAGATATTATCCCTACTAATGGCAAAGAAACAAAGACAGAGGAAGTATTGGATAAAAAGGATGTTGTACCATTCCAGGATGCTCCAGCAACTTCTGTTTCTTTTGAAACAGGTATTAATCCACCTGCGCCAGAAAGTGATATGGAAATAATGTTTTCATCAGATACTATTCCTAATTCAAAGGAGTCTGCTCAAATTACAGATCATGATAAAACCGTAAGTGATGTAAACGATGAAATTGAAACAACGCCAGTAGTACAGCAGCCACATCCGGCTCTTAATACTGAAAGTATTCCTAAAAATGATGCAATTGCAGTTGCACCTACAATTATGAATGAATCAGATGTAGAAAATGCAAAAGAAGAGATTTCAACCGCAACATTATATACTGGCGCACCTACCAGCGTTCCAGAAGCCAAAGAAGAAATGGTTACTGACACCTCTAACGAGAAGGATATTGAAACAGCAACACAAAATATTCCTGGAAACAGCCAATCCTTCCCAGTAATGGATGAGCGTGTTACAGATAAAGAAGAAATAGGCGAAGAAGAGGACGATTCTTTAGTAAAAGATGATGGTGAAATCAATTACGAAGATAACACTCAGGATGATAACGATAATGAAGATATGACAGAAAATAATGAAGAATCTGTTCAAGTTGCACCGGAAGAAAGCCAGCAGCCTATAGAAGCAGCAGAAGATAATGGTCTCATTGTAGAGGAAATAGATATTGGAGAACATCATATTTACGAAGAGGATACCGAAGTTACTGAAGCAACTGAGCAAAACAATAACGACTCTGTTGAAGTAATCGGCAGCTCTTCTAGTGTAGAAGAGGTAGAACCATCAAAGGCAGAAATTTCTCAGAATAAACAGAGCCTTGACTTCGAAAATGAAGATGTGACATATATCCGTTCTGAAGATGTTACTATGAGCCGTCACGCTATTGTATACGTTGAAAATACTGAGGCAGCACGAAAGGTTCCTTTATATGCTCCAGCTGAAATCATCATCATGCCATTAACCAGTGCGAGAAAAACCAACATTCCAAAAGTTGCTGTATATATTAAATCGCAAGGCAATATATCCGTATGTGTGCCGGATATTGATGATATGGGCTGTATGCACGTTGTATTTGATAAATACGACTTAAAAATTAAAAGTGAATATACTGCAGAAGGTTCCTTTACAAGTGATATTTCTATTCCGGCATACTTAACAAAAGGAATGGAAGGATTATTACAGAAAAAACAGCTGCAAAATGGTTGGGGACATATCGTATACAGAGATAATCCAAACAACTTACACATCTTTCCTATAAAGAGCGAAGGAGAAGATAATGAATTCGCAGATTTCATCTATGTACTTGAAAACAAGGAAACAGGAGAATGCGAAGCTAAGATTGCTCGGAATACTGTTCCAACTTTTAAAAATAATGACGTAACATACCAAATTTTCTGTAAATGGAAAGATGATGTGATTTTTTCAAAGTTAGAGAGGATTTAGTATGCGAATACAATTAACAAATACGGAACAAACCTTTTTTACCATTCTGCTGCAAGCGGCAGTAGCAAATGAAATTAAAAATGCTACCATAGATAAACTTGAGGTTTTATTTCCTGATATGACCACTAGCGAAATAGGAAATCTAATTATATCCCTTGAAAAGAAAGGGTATCTATCAATAAGAGGTGGCGAACAAAATAATTTTCAGACATCAATTTTTATAATAGCAAGTGCAAAACGATAGCAGTGATTAAGCCCGGAATCAACCGGGCTATTGCTGTTTATTAAAATACAAAAGGAGGGCATTATGAAAGCTATACTTTACAATAAACATACACCTTTAATTGAGGTAACTATGGAACGAAAGCAAATAGTTAATATCGGGAAGGTGACAAATGAAGAATTGCTTCCATTCATTCTGCAAGGAAACTTAAGCCTTGAATCTATTAACAAATGGCTAAGCAAACGGCTTATTCCAGAACGGAGAGAAGGGCTGCGGGAAGTTAGAATGAAATTCCATGACTTCGATAGGGATAAACATCTTAATAGCTTAACCGACCAATATTGGTTCCGGTCGAGAGGAGAAAAATGGGATGATATTAATTACTTTACCAATAAATATTCGGAAGATGTTGGAAATATGTTCTTTACTCCATGGCTTGTTCCAAAAAGATATACAACAAATTCACCGGATTTAACTACAAACGGTGCATTAATAAAGAGATGGGTACAAAATGAAGATTTAACATCTGCTTTATATAAAACTGCAAGCGAAACTTACCATCAGGAACCATTAAGTGAAGTGTTAGCATCCATTGTCGCAAAAAAACTGAATATTATTCCGTTTGTGGAATATCAGTTAGCCATTAGTGGAATGATTTTATGCTCTAAATGCCAAAATTTTATAACCGAAAACACCGAATTCGTTCCAGCATATGAATTGTATTTAAAAGATTCGAAAAAACAGACTGACACCGCTTACTCTCATTTATTACGTTTATGCGAACAATACCACATTCCTAATATGGAAGACTTCTTAAAGGGTATGATACTAATTGACAGTATAACCGGTAACACAGACAGACATCTTGGTAATTTTGGCTTTATCAGAGAGGTTACAACCGGCAAGTTTTTAGGACCAGCTCCATTATTTGATAATGGTACAGCCTTTTGGTGTTGGGAAGCAAAACCGAATGTTAAGAAAAAATCACGGCTATTTGCCCGTGAAGAAAATTTTGTCCTGTCCTCTATGAAAGACATATATAAAGGCGTGCTAAATAAGGAAAATCTCAATATTTTAATTGAAAAATACCCGCTAATCACAGATGAGCGTAAAGAAATACTGAAGAAAAGTATTGATGCGCGTTCCTCATTACTTGAACGAACCAAAAGAATGAAAGAACGTGGCTTAGAACGGTAATTTTTATTTTTTGGGGAATCTGACATATTATAAATGAATATTGATTGAAGGAGGGAGGAAAATATGAAAAATGAACCCAATAGATTTTTATAATCAAAATATAAAATCTAAATGTAAAGAGGACAGTTATTATGTCCTAAAAGCTTTAAAAAAATTAAAAAACGCAGATCCGCAGTTTTTACGGAAGCTGAAAGAAGAACAGAGGAGGAATTTAAAATGAATATGACTTGGGAGGAAATTGTACAGGCAGTACATTCCGGAATTCCATCAGCAAAAGAAAAAGCAACCTTGGCCGCAATTGATAATTTACGTAATTACATTTACAGCTTAATTAAAGCATTTTCGTTCGGAAATACCGAAATGGAGGAT
>UMIM01009214.1_pt1 | contig 15425 bp, 16 predicted proteins | sample 1965831 | NCBI WGS metagenome assembly UMIM01 (sample SAMEA4836125, study PRJEB28245) | human gut metagenome | biome: gut microbiome; material: fecal sample | place: Denmark | collected 2008 | reverse complement strand
GTATTTGGGAAATGTAGTTTATCCAGGAAAGTTAGATTAAATTTAAAATTATGAAGAAAATATTATATCTCGGAGTTTTAGCAGGAACTATGTTGGTTTGTTCTTGCCAGAATGAATTATATAAAGATCCGACAAGTGAGTTTCAGTCAGAGCAGGGGGCTTATATAAAGGGAGGCGAATCTGCACAGGTGTTTGTGGAAGAGGGACAAGAAGTGAACTTGAAATCGATTACTGTATCCTTGGTGCGACAGGAAGATCATGCACAGACAGTGTCGGTAGAAGCTGGTAATAAGGAACAGTTGGAAGCCTATAACAAGAAACACGGTACAGAATATTTGATGCTTCCTTCTGAAATGTATGAAGTGGGCAAGGAAGTTATCTTTGATGCAAAACAGACTTCGCAGTTCTTGCCTGTGAAATTGAAGGATGTGAAGTTTTCTTTGCAGGGAAGCTATGCTTTACCTGTGAAACTGAACAACGGTACAGTGCCTGTCGTGTCGGGTGAGGCCGAATCGATAATTGTGTTGGAACAGCGTATCAATACGAAGTGTCTGCGTATGAACGGATCAGGAAGTGAAGATACAAATATGTTCCCGTCAGATTTCAAAGTGGATCAATGGACGATGGAGGTGATGATAAATCGTCATCTTTACAATGCGAATAACCGTTCTATTTGTGGAACTAAACTGGTGTCTAATTCAAGTACCCTTGATGAGATCTATCCTCGTTTCGGTGATGTAACCATTCGTCCGGATCAGCTTCAGATTAAGACGGGTAGCTCTCAGATTGATGTGCCGGCTGATGTGTTTACAGCTCAACCTGATACATGGTATATGCTGGCATTTGTGTACGATGGCAAGAAGAACTATGTGTATGTGAATGGTGAACTGGTGGCCGACCGTGAGATTAGAACGGGTCCTTATGGGCTGGTTGGTTTCTGGATTGGCGGTGCCAATGAACTGGTAAGAGAAGTTCGTTTCTGGAAAACGGCTCGTACGCAACAGCAGTTGAAGCAGTTCATGTGGAAGATGGTAGATGGAAATGATGAGAATTTGCTGCTGTATTATCCGTTGAACGGTAAGAAGCGTAATATAGAAACGGGTGAAATTACAGAAGACGAAAGCATGCTTTGGGACTGGAGTAACAATGAGAAGCATTTGAAGATGGCTCCTGGTGCCAAATTTGATAATAATGACGGAAAGGGGTTTGTATTCCCGCTTGTTGATTAGTTTTAGATTTTTATTAGGAAGAAAGGCTGTCTCAATTCTATTTGAGATGGCCTTTTCTCGTATTTATGCGATGATTTTTTCTGTTTATTACTAAGATTCCTTAAAGATTTTTTGAGGTATAGCTTTCTATATAAGAAAAAGGTTTTGGTTGATAAGATTCTGAAAAAAATATATATTTGTAAACCGATTGGGCTTATGAATCAAGTAAAGATAAGATGATATGCAAGCGGAAGAATTGAGAAATATGCGTAAAATGCGTGGGTTGACTTTAGATGAGGTCTGTCAGAAGTTAGGTCGATTGGTGTCTAAGCAGGCTTTGTCTAAATATGAAAGAGGAAAAATGCGTCCGTCAGTTCAGGTACTTGATGCATTGTTGAAGATTTATCAAGTATCTCCTGCCAGTCTGAGAATGAGTTTTCCTATGAAAATTGATGGTTGGAACTTTCGTCGTGGAGAAATATTGTCGGCAAAAGAGGAGGAGGCTGTTAAGAGTGAAGTGAATGTGTGTCTACAACGTTATGTGTATTTGGAACGTAAACTAGGCGTTTCGACTTCTTTCAAATCTCCTTTCTCTCAGAAACTCTATTCTTCCATTGAAGACATGGAGGTAGCGGCGGAAATTTTGCGTAGAAAATGGGAGTTGGGAACAGATTCTATTTCTTCTGTCTGCCGTATAATGGAAAATGCAGGAATAAAAGTGTTAGAGCTGGAAATAGATGAACGGATAGACGGATTAAGTGGATGGGTGAATCGACAGATTCCTTTTGTCGTGTTGAATAATCGGAATGTAACTGTAGAACGGAAACGTTTTACAGCTTTACATGAATTAGGACATCTACTTTTTCAGTTCTTGGAACGTTTGGATATACGTACTAAAGAAAAATATTGTCATCGTTTTGCTTCTGCCTTATTGTTTCCTGCTAAGAGAGTTTATGAGTCTTTTGGGAAAAAACGTTCATACCTATCCTTGGAAGAGCTCGTGGATTTAAAAAATACTTATGGTATGTCTGTCGCGGCGCTTGTACATCGGGCGAAAGATTTGCATGTAATCACGGCGGTTTATTATAACCGTATTTTTGACGAGTATGTCAAGAAAAACAAATTGGAAGAAGGATGGGGAGGATATCTTCTCCCAGATAGGGCAGAGCGTTATCGCAGAATGGTGCGTCGTGCTTTGTCTGAATCACTCATGACAGAGGATAACTTGCAGGCTTTGTGTGATGGAAATATGGATGAAATAATAAAAGAGATACATATATTATAACAAGGAAAGAAAGGTATGCGATTTAAATTACAATTAGAGGTCAATAAAAGAGCTTTTGGTAACCGGTTACCTATAAATTATCAATATGAACAGTCGTCTGCAATATACAGAATTCTGGCACGTGCGGATAAAGATTATGCTACTTGGCTCCATGAAAATGGTTTTCGTATGGAAAATGGAAAAACGTTTAAGTTCTTTTCTTATTCTCGTTTTGATATAGAAAGATATAAGATACTGCATGAAGAGGGGAGACTACTTATCTTGTCGGATACGGTAGAGTGGCAGATTAGTTTTTTGCCAGAGAAAAGCACCCAAAGTTTTATTCAAGGGTTGTTTATGGATCAGATATTTGAAATTGGTGATCGGAAGTCAACCGTACAGTTTATTGTGCGTAATGTGGAGGTGATGCCTTCTCCAGAATTTACGGAAGAGATGACGTTTCGGACTTTGTCTCCAATGTGTTTGAAGCTCCGCCATGAAGGTAGGAAGGTAGATTATTTATCTCCGACAGATTCTGCTGCTTCTTATATTCTTTTTAAAGGGCTTATAGAAAAATATTCTTTGTTTTATGGAACTGAATGTCCTTTTCATGTAGAAGGCTGTCGCCTAGAGGTTTTAAGTTCTCCCAAATCTGTATTGGTGAAGATAAAGGCTGATACTCCACAAGAAACTAAGGTACGAGGCTTCATGTGTAGGATGAGGATTTCTGCCCCTTTGGAATTGATGAGATTTCTTTATGAATCATCGGCAGGAAGTCTTTCTTCAATGGGATTTGGATTCTTGAAAGTTGAAAAATAACTCCCCAACTGTTTATTGGGGAGTATGGTGCGATTGTAATGTTTGACAAACCAAACATACTAAATTTCAATTCCTCTAAATGCAAAAATAAAATATTTGAAACCAATTCTTAAGGAGTTCTTCTTTGTTTTTGGAAAAATAACTTATATTTGCAAGTAGCTTTCAAACAAAACATACTAATGGAAAAATAACATTAGAACTACTATGAAAATAAAACCGATTTCGAATGAAGATATAATATGGAATTAATTACCTTGATATTGAAACCTTATTTAATTCAGTTATGAACATAATTAGTCATTATACAGGAAATCCGATGGTCAACAATGCTTTGATGACAATTAAAGCATTGGCTGGATTGGATGATGTGCGGGACATTACTACAGATGTTTTGAATACCATGATGAAAAGAGTGTGCGATGAACTCCCTTATTCTTTGATGAGTCTGAATCTGCGTTTCAAAAGTTATACGATGCTTTTTACGAAAAATGGGCCATTGTATAACGACAAGAAACTTGGTGAGAAGATATATGAAATGCTGTTGTGTAAGATTGTGGACGGTTTTGAAGCAGAAGGCGACAAACAATGTAACTTGACAGGATTACATTATACTAAAACGTTCTCTGATTTTATGCTGGAAACATTGGTTGATCTAGGAGTTCCAGAGAAAGAAGCGAAGAAAAAGGATTTGACTTTAAACAGATGCTGGTTTCCTTTATTGGGGGGATTAGGTTCCGATGCACAGTCTCTACCTATGGCGAGGGAGACGTATAATGTACATCCCATTTGCGTGGTATTGTTGCAGTTCCTGCCTTTTTGTGCTTACATTTATAAGAAAGGTATTCTGCTTGTTGATTCTACGGCTTTGGAGTTTTGTGAGGAGTTTGTGGAAGAGAAAGTAAATAGTTTAGTCGAAAAAGTAGCAAACGTAGTCATGACGAATGAGCCGATTGAAAACATGAAGGGGGCTACAAAAGGGAATTATATTTTGGAAGCCTTGGAAGTCATGGAAAAATGCAAGGCCGATTGTGAATATGCAGATGTGAACTTGTGGAGTTTTTCGAATTCGGGTGCAGGTGCCAGTTGTTCTATAGACAGGGTACCTAATGAATTACTTAGGCGGTTGGCTTTATTGCGTAAGCGTCATAAGGGAGAACTGGCACGTATATTAAATACTCCTGCATTAAGTTCAAGTTTTTTGGAATGTTTGTCTGATAACAGGGAATGGTCGGGCCTTTATCCGGCTAAAAAATATGAAGGGGTTAGTGTGGGGTTTTTCGAGTCTTATTGGAAAGCCATTCATCAAGAGAAAAAGACTGCAATGGCCCAGTATATTTCTGGCCTGATAATGAAATATAAAGATGCAAAAGATGACGCTGTGTTGGGCAAAACTGATGCTTATGATGCAAAAAATGATTATACATCGTTGCTGAGCAGAATACTATGGCGGGCAACAGAAAAAGGAGACTGGTCAATGAGTTGTCAGATAGCGATCTTGGATGATCCTGAGTCCTTGCCCATTTCATATCGTTGTTTTCAGATTTATAAATTGGTGCATTTTTACTATCAAAAAGGGGTATCCCTTTCTGATTGTCCTTCACTGAACGTCAAGGACACGATGGCATTCCGGTTTTGTGCGAAGATGATTCATCTGATGGAAAGTTCTTCTGATTATCCGAGGGAAAAAAATCGTATCCCGGAATTCCGATATGGGGAGCAAACTAATGATGTAGATTCTTCTGTATTTGATAAACTATTGATAGAGAACGCTTGGAAAGACGGAATTTATCGTCTGTATTCCTTATTTTATACCACGAATGGCAAGAAAAACATATACGGAGTCTGTGCTTTGTTGAGATTGTATAATGGAAATAGAGAAGATTTATCCTTAGAGGAAGAAGACATAGAATTTCCTGTTCAGCCGTTGGATGCAGATATAAAGAAATGGTTAGACCGTATCAATGAATTTACTTGTCAATATGTATCGTATAGATTTCAGGATGCGGTGGATAATTCAAAATATGTAACGCTATGTAATAAGATAAAACGTTCGATACCTCGTAGTGATTTACGATTACAGATGATATGGTTTTATTCTATCTTGCAACGTCTGAATGAAAGTGGCAAAGAATGGGATGAATACGACTTGATTTATGATCCTTGGGGTAATTATGCGTTCAAGACATTCTTGTTTGCCTTTAGACTCAAACTGAATGAAATTTCTTCAAATAATATTGTAAATAACTAGTAACCTTAAAAATAGAAAGTTATGTCAGAAAAAATTAAAAACATTACAGGAAATGTGTTGTGTGATGCAACCGCTACTTTTTTGAATGGTGCCGGATTAGCTGCAGGCGAAGATCAGAATACAGTAATTCCAAAGACTTTTAAGGAAACTGTGAATGGACGCAAGGAAGAAGTTCCTTATGTGTCGGCACAAGCATGGCGTCGTTGGCTCAGGAATACCGCGAATGAAGAAAATGGTTGGCAACCCAGTGAATTACATACTATTAATAAAAATGAAAAAGGAGCTACCTCAAAGGCTGCCACAGAATTAGACCCTGTTATTTATCCGGAGGATGACTTGTTTGGATATATGAAAAGTGGTTCTAAAGGTGAGGAAAGTATTCAGCGTACGTCTCCCTTCAAAACTTCCATTTTGAAAGGAATCCCCAAAATGCGTGCCTTGACGGTAGATAATGCTTTCGTTTTTCCGAAAGACGGAACTCCTTTACCTTATTCAACTCGCTTCTATGCTACCCATTTGGAAGGATTCTTTAATTTGGAATGTTATCGTTTGGGTTGTTTCGTGAATACGCCGTCTCGTGTGGAGTTGTCAAAAGAGTTGGTAGAAAAGTATAAAGAATTTCTCGTGGAGGATCATTCACAGAAAAATGTACAAGTCTACACGCTGCAGAATGCGGAACAACTGAGAAACGAACGTGCTGCGGGTTTGCTGAAAGGGCTGGTACATCTTCGTGGAGGAGCAAAGATGGCGGCTTTTGGAGCCGATGTCTCTCCTAAAGTGATTGTATTTGCAGGAATGTCGTCTGCAAATCCTTGCTTTAATAACTTATATATAGGAGACGGCGAGCGTCCGAAGTTAAATGTGGACTTGTTGAAGGAATTAGCTGAAGATTATAAAGACAAACTTCAGACTCCCGTTTGCATTGGAATCCGAACAGGATATTTGGAGAATGAAGCAGAAGTAAAAGCGTTGAACGGGGATACCTTTATAGTGGATAGCCCTATCAAAATAGTCGAAATGTTTGTAGATAAATATTTGAAGTAATGGATAAAGTACTGGAAATACAGTTTGCAGGCTGGACTGCTACTCCTCGTCTTCCGTTTGTTCTTTCCGGAAATGCCCTATGTATGCCAGTACCTCCTTATTCTACTATTTTAGGAATACTAGGTTGCTGTCTAGGGCGCTTTGTGTCCTGCAATGAAGTGAAGGTCGGTTTCCGGTATCTTTATGATACAGTCTCTTTGGATATAGAAACCCGAAGAAGGTTGCAGTTTGATGGGAAGAAAATAAAGAACCATGACAAAGGGAGTGATGCATATACGCGTGAATTTCATACGAATCCTGATTTAACCGTCTGGATTGACCGTATAGACTGGAAGGAGTATTTTGAGTCTCCTATAGGAACTCCGGCATTAGGGCGTTCGCAAGACTTGCTCCAAATTAAAAAAGTATGTGTCAAAGAGGTGATACCTATATCGGAAGGAACTTTGAAAGGTTGTATGATTCCTTTTGATGCAAATCAGATTATACCCGGGCAGCTTGTGCAGATTGCAGAGTCTTATGCCGAAGGAGAGAATATTGGGAGTGGAAGAATCCCTGTAAATCCGATGATGTTTGTGGCTATTCATGGTGAGGGGGTACATGTGAAATGTACTAACTTATATCGAACTTTGGATGAGCAATTTACAGATTTTTATATGCATACGTTTACGATATGAATATAGAGGATATAAAGAAAGTAAGAGCTAAAAGTGATGGAATCACTTTGTATGAGCATACTTGTATGGTAATAGAGACAGGACTGAAGTTACTTCAGTCACTGTCTTTATCGGATACTGAAAGAACTTTCTTAACACAAAATTTTGTGCCAGCTGCGATTCTGCATGACTTGGGAAAGGTGCATCCGACCTTTCAGAAAAGGTTGAATGGTGACAAATATGCCAGTATCCGTCACGAATTGGTCTCTGTCTGGTTTGCAAAAACTTTTTTGGAGGTAAACGATGCAGTGCTGTTCGCTGTTGGAACACATCATAAAAGCGTAGAGTCAGATTCTTGTGAAAGGTCTTTGGAAATGCAAGATTTGAATGACATCAGTATTTCAGCGGATGAAGGAATTTATTTACCATTCTCTGAAGGAACCATGTGCTTGGAAACCTTACAGTCATGGCTCTCTTTATTTGCAGAAGAATTTGTTTACAGACAAGAGGTATTAGAAAAAATTCCGTCGACTTTCTGTTATATGTTCAGAAAAAGTAAGCAAGTAAAGGCAGTGCCTTGTTTGGAAGACCGGCAGCATTTCTCTCTGTTGAGAGCTTTCTTGCAAGCGGCAGATCATTTGGCCTCTGGAGGTCGGGTAGAAATTCCCGATTACCAGTTGATATCTTTGAATGATTTCCAGCCACACGACAAATCCACTAAATTCCCGTTTCGCCATTTCCAAGAGAAGTTACAACAATGGAAAGGGGATGCAGTTTTGCATGCACCTACAGGATCAGGCAAGACGGAAGCTGCTTTAAGCTGGGTATATGCCAATCAGTTGGAAGGCAATCGTTTGTTTTATCTGTTGCCTTATACGGCCTCTATCAATGCGATGATGAAACGTCTGTGCGATGTATATAATCGTTCGGAAGTAATGATACAACATTCTAAATCTTTGAATTTTATCTATAACGAATTGTGTGAGGAATCTTCGAATGTAATTCCCGATTATATAGAACTTGAACAAAATGCCCGGAGTTTGAATACCCTGTCGCGTGAGGTCTATTATCCGGTAAAAATTATGACTTTACACCAACTATTACGGGTACCTTGTCATGGAAAAGGATGGGAGTTTTCCATGTTGGAATGTCAAAATGCCTTGTTTATCATTGATGAATTTCATGCGTATAATGCTTTTTTGACCGGGAAAATGTTGGGAACGGTTAAGATTTTCAGAAATCTTTTTGGGGCTAAGTTCCTGTTTATGTCTGCTACTATCCCCAATTTTTTATTGAAAGAGATTGTAGAACGGATTTATGAAGGAGATTATTCCCGAATCGTTCGTCCGGATTCTACCTTTTCATCAGATGCGTGTGTGATGGGAAGAAAACGTCATCATTTGATTTGTCATGCACAAGAAAATATAGGTCAGTATATTGGTCAGATTGAAGCTGATTTGGAAAGTGGCCTTTCTGTGCTGGTTGTGGTCAATAATGTAAAAACTTGTCAGCAGATTTATCAGGAAATAGATTTTGATGATTCAAAGAAGATGATGTTGCATGGCGGATTCAACCAAAAATCAAGGAGAGAGATAGAGCATTTTGTGACGCATGCAGATAGGAGCAAACGTCCTCAACTACTGGTAGCCACACAAGCGGTTGAAGTAAGTTTGGATATAGACTACGATACTGCTTATATCGAAAATGCTCCTATAGATTCCCTGATCCAACGTTTAGGCCGTGTAAATCGCGCTGGAAAACTGGTGGATGTTTCTGGGCATAAGAAAATGGCCGATGTACATCTCTTTGAGGAAATAATAGGTAAAACTCCTTTTTATGATGAGCAGTTATTGCGAGATACCTGGATTGTAATGTTAGAGTTGGATGGTAAAAACTTGTCGGAGGATGATTTGATCAGGGCTTGCAATGACGTGTACAAAGATGGATATTCTGAACAACAAAGGAAGGATTTTGAACAGGGATTGAATTCTGTTTCTAATTTTGAAAAGAAGTGGATTGCTGGGATATGTGAAGACTGGGCTGATGAAATATTGGATCAGAATAATCAGAAAGTAGATGTGTTGTGCTATAATCTGAAAGAAGAATATTGTGGCTTGGTGGAACAGAAACGTTATATCGAAGCAAATGAACTGTTGGTTTCTGTATATCCTTATCATTTGAATAGAAAAAATCGATCAAAGGATATAGATGTATGGATTGCAGAGGAATTATTCTATGATGAGAAACAAGGTTGTATAGAAAGAAAGCCTGATTGTTATGAGATAATATAATGAATAAACATGCAAATTACTGGTACACACTTTAATTATTATCAAGTATGCAAACGCAAGCTTTGGCTGTTTGCAAATGGCATTAATTTTGAACATACCTCTGACCTTGTGTTTGAGGGTAAACTGATTCATGAGGATTCTTATCCGCAGCGTTCAGCGAAATATGAAGAGATTGGGTTGAATGGAATAAAGGTTGATTATTATGACACCAAGAATAAAGTGATTCATGAAATCAAAAAATCAAACAAGGTAGAGAAGGCCCATGAATGGCAGGTAAAGTATTACCTATATGTGTTTGAGAAGAATGGGATTGAAGGGGTGACTGGTTTGCTTGAATATCCTGTTTTAAGAAAAACTCAACCAGTCAATCTAACGGATTCCGACCGCGGAGAGATAGAAGAAATGAAGGAAAATATCGAGACTATTGTTTCTGATGAGCAATGTCCACCTTTGGTTCAAAAATCATGGTGTCGTAATTGCAGTTATTATGAATTTTGTTATTGTAAGGAGATGGAAGAATGAAGAAAACTTTTTATTTGTTTAATCCGGGTATTTTAGAGAGAAAAGATAACACATTAAAGTTTACTCCTTGCACGGAAGAGGGAGAAGATACTCCTGTTTCTTCTCAGCCCCGTTATTTGCCAGTGGAAGATATCAGTGAGTTTTATGTGTTTGGCTCATTGCGTGCGAATAGTTCGTTGTTTAATTTTCTAGGCCAGAAAGACATTGCTGTTCACTTTTTTGATTATTATGAGAATTACACGGGTTCCTTCATGCCGAGAGATTGTTTGCTTTCCGGTAGGATGCTGTTGGCACAGACTGCCCATTATCAGAATCTCAAAAAAAGGATGTGTATCGCTCAGAAATTTATTGAAGGAGCGGCTTATAATATGATTAAGAACCTTCAGTATTATAATCGGAGAGGGAAGGATATGGAAGAATTAATAGCTCTGATGAAAAAACTTTCTTCTCAAATACCTCAGACTGGTAGTACGGAAGAACTGATGGGAGTGGAAGGTCAGATAAGGCAATATTACTACACGGCATTTAATTTGATACTGAATGACTTTGAAATGGGTACTCGTACCAAACGTCCTCCACAGAATGAGGTAAATGCACTGATTTCCTTTGGTAATATGGTGTGCTATACGCTTTGCTTGCGTGCCATTCATCAAACCCAGCTGAACCCTACTATCAGTTATTTGCATACACCTGGTGAGCGTCGTTACTCCTTGGCATTGGATATTGCGGAAATCTTCAAACCCATTATCGTAGACCGAGTGATTTTTAAGGTTTTAAACCGAAAGGAAATTCAGGGAAAACATTTTGATTGGAAGTTGAACAAATGTTTGCTTAATTCCATGGGAAAGAAGATATTTGTAAAAGCTTTGGAGGATCGGTTGCAGGAAACCATTCAACATCGCTCTTTAAAGCGTTCAGTCAGTTACAAGCATCTTGTAAAATTGGAGTGCTATAAATTGGCCAAACATTTGTTGGGTATGGAAGAATATAAACCTTTTAAGATGTATTGGTGATATGTATGTAATTTTAGTGTATGATTTTGGAGAGCGGAGGGTAGGAAAAATGTTGAAATTGTGCCGAAGGTATCTGAACTGGATTCAGAATTCTGTTTTTGAAGGTGAAATATCGGAGGTTCGTTTAAAGGAACTGTTGATGTTATGTGATGCTTTTATGAAAAAAGAAGAAGATAGTATAATTATATTTAGTGGTTCTTCCCAATATACGATGGATAAGCGAATTGTAGGAAAAGAACGGTCTAATATAGATGTCTTTCTCTAAATAAATTTTGTCGATGAGGCTTATGTTTCTGTTTTCAGGAAATTTTATATGCCTAATAGTTCTTTGACTTATTGAAATACAGATACTTATGAAAATGTCGATGCCTAGGGATTTTTTTAGGATTAGGCATCGACATTTTTTCTTGTAATTTTTTCTATATTTGCATTCTATAATGACTTTATTTTCAGTATATAATAAAAATGAAAATGAAGGCTTTTAATCGTACCTTATGGAATTGAAACTTCGCTTATGCAAGGCCCGTGCGGCTGCGCCTGACAAACTTTTAATCGTACCTTATGGAATTGAAACTAAAAAACATAAAGCTATGGCAAAACCAATTTGGGCTTTTAATCGTACCTTATGGAATTGAAACATATCGTGCTGCCGCAGGATGATGATCATGAACGCTTTTAATCGTACCTTATGGAATTGAAACAGCGAAGCGCGGAGGGATACATCATCTAATACATTCTTTTAATCGTACCTTATGGAATTGAAACACTTGCTTAAGAATATCAACTACCTGTTCTTTTGTCTTTTAATCGTACCTTATGGAATTGAAACACCACACTCCCCGCACGTGTGTACGGGCTGCGGTTCTTTTAATCGTACCTTATGGAATTGAAACAATGTTCGGAACGTACAACCGAAATTCCGGTTGCCTTTTAATCGTACCTTATGGAATTGAAACAAAGGAAATGATACAAGACGACCCGGAATTTTGGGGACTTTTAATCGTACCTTATGGAATTGAAACAGTTAAACAGATTTGTTGACAATTTTGAAGTTGTCTTTTAATCGTACCTTATGGAATTGAAACTTTTTCATTGCCTCAATCCTCCAAACCAAATAAATAATCTTTTAATCGTACCTTATGGAATTGAAACTTTGTAACGGCTGCATACTGATTTATTAAAATGGCTTTTAATCGTACCTTATGGAATTGAAACAACAAAAGATAGTTTGAACGCCGCCAAAGTTGGGCTTTTAATCGTACCTTATGGAATTGAAACAACGAAGTACGTGGGGATAAGAGAGAACCGAACGAGACTTTTAATCGTACCTTATGGAATTGAAACATAATGTTGTTCAAGCACAAAAAGAGTTGGATTTGGCCTTTTAATCGTACCTTATGGAATTGAAACAACGCAAAGAAAATCCCGTATCTTTTGGAGCTGGCTTTTAATCGTACCTTATGGAATTGAAACAAATTAGCCCCGTAGGGCGAAGAAAATACAAAAGATACTTTTAATCGTACCTTATGGAATTGAAACTTAACAACCGAGTTGGAAAGTTTAGATTGGTTCCTTTCTTTTAATCGTACCTTATGGAATTGAAACCGTAAAGTATTGGAGGATGGCGACAACCCGGAATATCTTTTAATCGTACCTTATGGAATTGAAACCCAGTGCATGTTCGCGTCCTCCTGAACCTAACCTTTTAATCGTACCTTATGGAATTGAAACGGCAAAATTACTCGGATATAATGCCCCGGTTAAACTTTTAATCGTACCTTATGGAATTGAAACAAATCATAATATCTACAGGCTTTCCGGTTAACGCACTTTTAATCGTACCTTATGGAATTGAAACATAAAAGCCTGTACGGCCTCCGTCATCTGCTGAATACTTTTAATCGTACCTTATGGAATTGAAACCTTATACCTTCGCACATCGACTGGGGTCTTGTGACTTTTAATCGTACCTTATGGAATTGAAACGTTACCGAAGTTGCTGCGCTTGTAGAGCACCATCGCTTTTAATCGTACCTTATGGAATTGAAACTCTGCTCATAGTTCCCAAGGTGGGCACTGCGGTAGTCTTTTAATCGTACCTTATGGAATTGAAACCCGTCTGCACGGATGCCGTACCATCGCGGAATACATTCTTTTAATCGTACCTTATGGAATTGAAACTCATTTTGGGATAGTGCAATCTTGAAGGCTAGAGCCGCTTTTAATCGTACCTTATGGAATTGAAACTCAAGAGAAACCTTAGATGTAGGATGAGAATCAGAAGACTTTTAATCGTACCTTATGGAATTGAAACTTCTGAACCTTGACCTGGACGATTATAACTATAACGTGCTTTTAATCGTACCTTATGGAATTGAAACTCAATAGTTTGAGAAGGCTTCGCATAACTCTTCTTACTTTTAATCGTACCTTATGGAATTGAAACTGACACATATCAGAAAAAGCCTTATTAACAGACTCTTTTAATCGTACCTTATGGAATTGAAACTATTCACCGGTAGCAAAAAATCGAACCTTTTGACCCTTTTAATCGTACCTTATGGAATTGAAACAAGGCTGGGGGGACACAGAGGGGTTTGAATAATGACTTTTAATCGTACCTTATGGAATTGAAACGATTGTAATCAGTCCTTCGTACTTCGACTTCATATTTCTTTTAATCGTACCTTATGGAATTGAAACGAAATCAGAGCCAACAGCGCATCAAGAGTTGCATTCTTTTAATCGTACCTTATGGAATTGAAACCTTCTTCGCCAAATGCCACGTTGGTATCAGCCATCCTTTTAATCGTACCTTATGGAATTGAAACCTTCGCATCACGCATGGTCAATTCGTCATCATAACGCTTTTAATCGTACCTTATGGAATTGAAACAAATTTATTGTAAATAGCTGCAAACATGTAATACCTTTTAATCGTACCTTATGGAATTGAAACTGCGATTACAAGGACGCTGAGAAAAACAAAAAGAACACTTTTAATCGTACCTTATGGAATTGAAACATCTTGTGGACCGACTTGATACATTCGGAACTGAGCTTTTAATCGTACCTTATGGAATTGAAACCCTGTCCGCTGAGCCAGATTCGTCCGCTTCCCTGGCTTTTAATCGTACCTTATGGAATTGAAACATAATTTGGACGTTGAACATATTCGCCATTACCTCTTTTAATCGTACCTTATGGAATTGAAACTCGGAAGCAACAAGCTTTGTTTCCGTGAGCAGCTTTCTTTTAATCGTACCTTATGGAATTGAAACGTGTCAGAATCAAAATTACGTGTCTGAGCAGCAGCCTTTTAATCGTACCTTATGGAATTGAAACACAAGAGGTGCAACACCTTGTTGAGGAGACTGGACTTTTAATCGTACCTTATGGAATTGAAACATGCGTATTCTTTCCATATTCTGCACATGCAAAATACTTTTAATCGTACCTTATGGAATTGAAACAAGTGAACCTGTAGAGGGAATATGTCCCTTGAAACTTTTAATCGTACCTTATGGAATTGAAACCTTGTATGCCTTATCGAGTAATCTTTTCATCATACTTTTAATCGTACCTTATGGAATTGAAACAGATTCTTTTCACCCGCACGCTGGCGCAGGTTATCTTTTAATCGTACCTTATGGAATTGAAACGATTGATTGAATGCTGACGTTCCTGTTCAGCCATCTTTTAATCGTACCTTATGGAATTGAAACGCATCTCTCTCCAGTCTTCCTTCACGTCGGCTGTCTTTTAATCGTACCTTATGGAATTGAAACGAGTATCGTTGTTTTCCACGTTGAAACAGACACCACTTTTAATCGTACCTTATGGAATTGAAACATTAAATCTCTCACGCAAGAGGAAGCAAAGGAAGAAACTTTTAATCGTACCTTATGGAATTGAAACTTCCGAAAATACGGAAGGTCTATAATCTCCTGAACTTTTAATCGTACCTTATGGAATTGAAACTAGTGCTTCTCAGTTGTCGGAAATCCGTGCTAAAATCTTTTAATTGTACCTTATGGAATTGAAACGAATCTCGTTGTTAGCCTGCTGTTGTGCCACTGAGTTTTTAATCGTACCTTATGGAATTGACCTGGTCGATTTGTCACACCCGCATGGAGGTAAGCTGTTTTAATTGTACCTTATAGAATTAAAATATTAATTAGTAATTGATTATCTTCGTTTCACTTAATCGTACATTATGAACTTGATATGTTACCCAACTAGTTATAAGGCTACTACTTATTAAACTTTAAAACATAACTTATGAATTTGAATTCAATCTATCATTCTGTCCCATTCGCTGTTAATTAGGAACATTCAGTAAATAACATAAAATTAGCCAACT
>UMIM01028759.1_pt1 | contig 15609 bp, 9 predicted proteins | sample 1965831 | NCBI WGS metagenome assembly UMIM01 (sample SAMEA4836125, study PRJEB28245) | human gut metagenome | biome: gut microbiome; material: fecal sample | place: Denmark | collected 2008 | reverse complement strand
AGATACCGCCGCTCTATTGGGGGACAGGTGGCGGCGGTGATATTCATTCTTGTAAAAGATGTTGTGGATATTCTGTTTGATTTGTTTTTTGGAAAGAAGAAGTAGGACAAGTGAAAATCAGAGCGCTGTATGCAATGTGGTGCGGATATCTACAAACGCTTAGCAGCATAAAACTGATGAAACTCCTTAAAAAGCTGAATATTTTTCGATTTTCTACCTCATCAGCGTCATTAGGGGAATAGTCCCAATCGTCTGTAGAAGCGATAACAACAGTATCGTTCTTAAAGTCAACTATAGCGCCAACACCATATGTAGTGATAAGCTGAGTTTTTCTTATATCTCCAACGGAGATCTTTTTGTCTGAATTTTGGTTTAGGCATTTAATTGCCCCCTATCTTTTGGTAAAATAAATATTTGCGTTTGGCTCAACATTTCGTACAGAATTAAGTATGGTAGGAATATCTGAGCCGTTTTGATTATCTGCGCTTCTGAACAAAGCAATATCTTCATTATGATAATCGGTAAAAACTAATTTGTTTGGAAGCCGCTCTGTCAGAGTGGCCCAACAATCAAGGTAATAATCGAGCCATTCTTCTGCATAATCTCTTATTCTAGGCTCGATACTTTCGACACGTTCAAGCATGGTTCGTTTTATCTGCTCTATATCTTTATCATCAGCAGTTTTTCGACGATGGCAGCAAAAATCCTGCTCTCACACAGAAAATCGTGGACAGCGTATCGAGGCTTTCTGAGAAGGATCAGAAGCTTGTACTGGAGATTTCGGAGAGGTTGGGGAAAGATTGAATCGATAAAGTGCCTTAATGCTAGTCATAAGGCACGTTTGCTATGTGGAGCATACAAAAAAAGAGTTACGCTTTTCGGTTTCTCAAAGCATAACCCTACTTTTTTAGGTAATACAAAAACTCCCCCTGCGGCGTTAAGTTCTGATAATAAAAAAGCCATGACGGACAATGCCCGTCACGGCGAGTGACTGGTCGAGGTGACGGGACGTTGAACAGTGGGTTCAAGCCTGCGTTTCGACCAAAATAAAAAGGGTTACGCTTTTTTTTAGGTAATACAAAAACTCCCCCTGCGGCGTTAAGTTCTGATAATAAAAAAAAAGCCATGACGGACGATGCCCGTCACGGCGAGTGACTGGTCGAGGTGACGGGACTTGAACCCACGGCCTCTGCGTCCCGAACGCAGCGCTCTACCAAACTGAGCCACACCTCGAAATACCACTGTAATATTATATCACACCCATCAAACCTTGTCAAGGCGTTTTTTTCTGTTTTGTATCCTCTTTGCTCTTTTTTACTGCGTTGACCTTTGGCGTATGACGAATTTATTGAAATCATTCTCATTGTAACTTATTTTCATTGACATACGCCTTGTATTGTGATATTATATACATAAAGGTGTTCTCGTTTAAAAGTTTTTGTATGAGGTGATGAAATTGATGAATATGAAGAAAAGAATGTTGAGCATTGTCCTGTCTGGCGCAATGGCTGTTTCTACTGCTGTGTCTGCTGGATCGTTCAGTGCCTTTGCCGTGGCGCAATGTGTTGCGTATTCAGGCTCTAATGTGAATGATCAGGACTATGTGCAATGGTCTGACACAGTGAAATCTTACCTGACAGTGTGCGACAACGGCAATTATATGCGTGTCCAGTCAGGCGCTATCGAGGGCAAGCTCCTTGTGGAATATTACAGCTCTGATTTTGAACCGCTCAGCACTAAGCTTATCGACAATGAACTTCCGATCTTTGGTGCTTTCTATGACTCCAGCGATAATTATTATGTCCTTAGCGGTCAGGAAAATCCGAAACAAAACGACTCCCTCGAGGTTTTCCGTATAACGAAGTATGATAAGAATTGGAACAAAATAAAGTCCTGCGGTCTGTATGGAGCTAACACTACAGTTCCATTCGATGCAGGCTCGGCAAGAATGACCCATAGCGGTGACCACCTGCTTGTGAGGACCTGCCACAAAATGTATAAATCAAGCGACGGCAATAATCATCAGGCTAATGTTACCATTGAAGTGGATATGCCTTCAATGACTATCACTGATTCATATACCGGCGTCATGAACGTTGATTATGGCTATGTGAGCCACTCCTTCAATCAGTTTATAAAAACCGACGGCAACCATATAGTCGCCCTCGACCATGGTGACGCTCATCCACGTTCTGCCGTTCTGGTGAAGTATAATTCTGATTTTACTACAGGCAAATTCTTCCCAAGCTATTTTGAACAGGTCAGCAATATCGACGTTGTAACATACCCTGAATATACCGCCGGTCACTATAACTATACAGGTGCGGCTATAGGCGGCTTTGATGTGTCATCATCAAGCTATATCGTGGCACAGAGTACAGTTGACCTTGATTATATCAATACGTCAGAAACACGAAACGTCTACGTTTCCGCTGTTTCAAAGGATCTTTCCACAAACAAGCTCAATAAGATAACTTCTTATGCAGAGGGTACAGACTCAGCTTCTGCTCCACAGCTTGTGAAGATAAATAATAACAGCTTTTTGCTATTGTGGGCCAGAGATACAAAGGTAAGCTGTGTGAAGCTAAACGCTGACGGCACAGTAAACGGCAGTATACACACCTTTGAGGGAAGCCTTTCAGATTGCCAGCCTGTTATCAAAAACGGCAGAGCAGTTTGGTATGTTTACGATAAAAATAACGTGACCTTCAACTCCCTGAACCTTTCAAATCTTGACGATATAAAGACGGTTGACGTCAAAACAGGTCATGACTACGAAACAAAGTACGCATCAAAAACTGACGGCACTGTAACACAGACCTGCAAGTCTTGCGGTTATGTGAATAAGTTCACAGTACCGACCTCTACCACTGTTTATTGGCGCACAGACCTTTCGAATACGTCCTTTTCAAGCGTATTGAGCAAAACTCAGTTCAGTGTGGGCGACAGCATTGATTTCTGGCTTTATGACGATACAGACTACACAGTTGAATTTTCTGATCGCAGCATGGTAAGTGTAAATAAGCTTGAAAACTATGCTAATGATATCAGACGTATCACATTCAAAAACGGCGGTTCACTCACTGTAAAAATTTATCCTACATACAATCCGTCTGTAGCAAAGACATACAAATTCACCTGCGGATGCACGAGCCACACATATGGCAGTGCTGTTATCACAAAACAGCCGACCTGCACATCAGAGGGTACAAAAACAAAAACTTGTACACAGTGCGGAGCAACAGTAACAGAAACAATTGCAAAGCTTTCCCACAGCTACACAACCACAGTTGTTGCACCTACTTGCACTGCTAACGGCTACACACTCCACAAGTGTTCAGTTTGCGGTACTTCATACAAAGACAACACAACAAAAGCAACAGGTCACAGCTACGGAAATTCTGTTGTAACAAAACAGCCGACCTGCACATCAGAGGGTACTGCTATAAAGACTTGCACAAAGTGCAATGCGACAGTTACAGAAACTATACCAAAGACTTCACACAAATATGCTGACACAGTTGTTGCACCTACTTGCACTACTGACGGCTACACACTCCACAAGTGTTCTGTTTGCGGTACTTCATACAAGGATAGCACAACTAAGGCAACAGGTCACAGCTACGGAAATTCTGTTGTAACAAAACAGCCGACCTGCACATCAGAGGGTACAAAAACAAAGACTTGCACAAAGTGCAATGCGACAGTTACAGAAAAGCTTCCTGCAAAGGGTCACACCGCAGTTACCGACAAGGGCTATCCTGCTACTTGCACCATCGCAGGCAAAACAGACGGCTCACATTGCTCAGTTTGCAATACTGTTATCAAGGTTCAGACAGTGATAAATGCCACAGGTCACAAGTCAAGCGGTTGGATAGTCGACAAGGCGGCTTCTATCGGAGTTAAAGGCTCAAAACACAAGGAATGTACAGTCTGCAAGAAAGTCCTTGAAACGGCTGAAATTCCTGCACTTTCAAGAATTAGCATTTCAAAGGCAAGCGTGACACTTTCCACTTCGACCTATGCATATGATGGCAAGGCAAAAACTCCGTCCGTTACTGTAAAAGTCGGTGGAAAGACTTTGAAAAAGGATACTGATTACACTGTTTCGTACAGCAACAACACCAAGATAGGAACAGCAAAGGTCACTATCACAGGCAAGGGCAATTACACAGGCTCAATTTCTAAGACCTACAGTATCAAAAATAACTTCAAGAAAGCCACCATTTCAGGCATTTCAAACAAGTCATACACGGGCAAGAACATCACTCAGAGCATTACTGTTAAATACAATGGCAAAACGCTGAAAAATGGCACTGACTACACAGTTTCCTACTCCAACAACAAAAAAGTTGGCACTGCCACTGTAAAAATAACAGGAAAAGGTTCTTACACAGGCACTATCACAAAGACGTTCAAGATAAATCCTGCCAAGCAGGAGATACAGAAGCTCACTGCTAAGAGCAAGGCATTCTTTGTGGATTGGGCGCAGAAAGGTTCTGCTACTGGATACGAGATACAGTATGCCACCAACTCAAAGTTCACAAGTGCAAAGAAAGTTACCATAAAAAACAACAAGACCGACAAGACCACTGTTTCAAAGCTTTCGGGCAAAAAGAAATATTACGTTCGTGTTCGTTCGTACACAACTGTAAAGGGTACTAAGTATTATGGTGCTTGGTCGAGTGTGAAAAATGTGACCACTAAGAAATAATTGGATTTTAAAAAGCGTATCGCTGGGTTGCGGTACGCTTTTTTATCAGGATATATTTACTTTTTCTTTTTGGTAGCAACTACCGCCGCCATACCAAGCAAAGCTGTGCCTGCAAAGGCTGCGGCTGCTGCACCTGTGTGTGGGTTAGTTGTGCTTGAAGAAGATACCTTGTCTGAAGCTGATGAAGATTTGCTGTTTGAAGCAACAGAGTTTGCGCCTGATGATGAATCAGATGAAGCTGTTGATGAATTATCCGAATTGCTTGTTGTATCGGAGGAAACATCAGAGGAACTGTCATTGGAAATATCAGATGAGTTATCAGAAGATGAGTCTGGGTCAGTATCACTTGAACTGTCAGGCAGACTTGATGAATCATCACTTCCAGGCTTTTTATATGTAAAGCCGTTCTCGATAGCATAACGTTCTCCGTCTGTGCCCTCATTGCAGTATATTATGAAGTCACTCATCTTTACATATCTCATCGAACTGTCAATATCGTAGCCTAATGCAAATGCACCTATATTTATCAAATAATTATCTTTATCGCTTACAGGGATATCTGGCAGAGTTATTGATTTTAGATTTGTGCAGCCAGCGAAAGCACTCGATCCAATTCTTTCTAGTGTGCTTGGTAAGTTTACTTTTTTTAGGCTGCTATTTTCTTCAAACGAGCTTCCAAAAATGTATTTTACGCCTTCGGGAATTGTAATTTCTGGGAACTTTAAAAGTGCTCCACTACCAGCTAAATTAATGGATACAGTATCAGTCGAAATATTAAATTCGTCTGCGTCACTATAATAACATATGAGCGATAAACCGTCGTCATTTTTTTCATATAAGCCGTTTCCTATTATAGTGAATTTTGTATTATTTTCATCTATTGTTATATTTGGAAGTGCTTTGCTTATATTTTGTTTTAATATTCCTAATGTTCTACTGTAACCTAAACCGTCACCATAACTTGTCACTTCAGCAGGAATATTGATATTCTTTGCTTTTGGCGGAACGTATAACATTTTAGCTTTATCTTTTTTATCCAATACTACACCTGAATCAACGACAAAACCACATTTATCATTGCCACTGTCAACTGTTATACTCTCAAGACTATCACACCAATAAAAAGCATCTGATACATCCAGGTAACCCCCGTTACAAAATTCTGCATTAGCAGGTATGTGTACTTCTTTCAAACTCTTGCAGGCTCTGAATGTACGGTCGTTAATATATTCTACGCTGTCAGGGATCTCGATATCGGTTATATTATTGCAGTCCTCAAAAGGTCCAAGATTATTGTAACCTTCAATCCCCTTTAATGACTTAACTCCGCTTGGGATAACGACCTTTCCGCTTTTTCCCTCAGGGCAGTCAAGAAGTTCCGTCATGTCCTTAGAAAACAACATTCCGTCATATGAAGAATAGTTCGGGTTTCCCTCCTCAACAATTATCTCTGTTATGGTCTTGGCAGCCCAGAAAGTTTTTTCGTTAATTTTGCCTTCAAAATCTGCCGGAATAATGACCTTTTTTACATCAGTGCCTCGAAAAATACTGCCATTTCCATATGCTGTAGTAGGGTCAATACTTGTTACAGTTTTTCCGTTGATCTGCGCAGGTATAGTTACAGTTTCGGCGTCGCCGTCATATTTATAAATCTGGGTATATACAGTCCCGTCAGATGTATATGAAACATAACTCCACCCCTGATACTCACCGCTTTCTACATTATCAGCGCTTGCAGTAATAAAATTGATTGTGCCAAAATCAGCAAAGTTGTTGCTTACTGTCGCCATACCGAAAACAAGAGCTAAAGCTAATGTACTGGCTAAAATTTTTTTGATCATTTTGATTCCTCCTAAAATTTCAATTTATATACTTCTTTTTACTATAAGATAGTACATAATAACACTAATGTGTGTTTTTATAAGCTTATTATAACACACATAATGCAAAAAAGCAACACAAATTTGTGTTTTTGTAATAGAATATTTTTAATGAATTAATGGAGGACTTTTTATGCACATTTACCAAAGAATAAGAGATATGCGTGAGGACGCAGACCTTACACAAAAGCAAGTAGCAGATATCCTTTATATGCATACAACGCAATATCGCCGATATGAGTGTGGTGAAAGTGAGATCCCATTTGATATTGCGGTAAAACTTGCCGATTACTATAATGTATCTCTTGACTATATTGCAGGCAGGACGAATGACAAAATTGGTCTTACCAAGTCAAGCTTAGATGATGACGAAACTAATCTTATTAACAACTACAGAATATTGTCAGAAAAGAACAAGGGAAGGATATTGGAACGAATTTATATTTTAAATAAGTATGATAAGTAGGGAATCGAACGCACTTTACAACGAGGAATAAGCAGATTACAATACCATGATATAAAAGGCGGACGCTCCTATGAGCTGTCCGCCTTTTCTCAAAAAAACCACCCACAGCCAAAATCAGCTGTGGGTGGCAATATCATTTCAAATTAACACTATTCTTTATTTTCCCAGCGCTATCTTGCCCATTGCGTCTGCCTGCATGATAGCGTCATAAAGCTCGATAGGCTGTACGTCGCCTGCAAGATTGTGGATAGTTTCGCCTGGGATACAAGCGTTCTTTGCGATAGTTTCTACCTGCTCAGGTGTAGTTACACCTATCTCCTCGAGTGTGACAGGAAGTCCCACTTCAAGGCAGAAGTTCTGTACCTCTTCAAACTCTTCCTTTGGCGCACCCTCAAGTACAAGCTGAACCAGTGTACCAAGGGCTACACAACAGCCGTGGTCTGCATGCTTGATTCCCAATGATGTTACGCCATTGTAGAACGAGTGTGCAGCCGCACAGTTTACGTTGTCTGCTCCAACTCCTGAAAGATATACGTTAGCCTCGCAGATAGCTTCAAGGGCAGGTGTAACTGCGTGTACCTTGCAAGCCTCAACTGCCTGCTTGCCGTATGTTTTCAGCGTGTCATAGCAAAGCCTTGCAAGTGCCTGTCCTGCTCTTGTGATGCCTGTGCCTTCAAGGCTCGCAGACTCTGTTCTTATGGAAGCTCTGCCCTCAAAATATGTACCAAGTGCATCGCCCATGCCTGCAATAAGGAACTTTACAGGTGCGTTTGCGATAACTGTTGTGTCTACCATTACTGCGTCTGGATTGGTAGGATAGAAAAGATATTTGTCAAAACTGTGGTCATCATTGTATATTACTGACAGACCTGTGCATGGCGCATCTGTTGCCGCAACTGTAGGCACGATAACAATGTGCTTGCCTGTGTAGTATGCTGTAGCTTTTGCAGTATCAACTGCGCTTCCGCCGCCAACTGCAACTACTGTGTCGATGTTGTCAGCCTTTACTATCTCTTCCATTTTGGCTATCTCGCCCTTGCTTGATATACCACCAAATACTTCATAGCGTCTGTAATCGTCAAGCTCGCCAAAGCTTTTTTCTATCTTGTCATGACAGGCTTTGTAGCCACTGTTTGAACATACAAACAGCCACCTTTTGCCCATATAGCCCATTTCTTCATGAAACTTAAGTGTAGCATCTCTGCCCTGAACATATTTGAGCGGCTCACGCATTGCTCTGAGTCTTCCCATCATAATGAATTACCTCCGATTTGTTTGATTTATTAACTTTATACGGAATTCTCTCCGTATTTTCAATTAGATTATAGCATTTTGCACAAAAGATACAAGAAACATTTTATAAATGATATGTGAATTATCTATTATGGCAAGTTTTGAAAAATAGTTGCTTAATATACATAAATATAGTATAATGAGTATTAAGACAGTATGCGTCATAAGGTTGTGCATTTTTCATAGGCTGTGGGGTGCGTTTTTGTGCAGATATACAAAAGTGTGATGTTATGATAACCATATCGGGATAACTGCAACTAAGTATATGAAAGGGCAAAAACGAGAGAGCATGAAACGGAGATAAAAATGAAAAATGCAAAGCTTGGAGATGTCATCGCCTTTGTCCTAAGGTCCATGAACGAGGAAACTCGTCAGACAGACGAGGAGGCAGAGGCGCAGATGAAAAGGTTGATACGCATACTTGTCTTGGAGGGATATGTGAATGAACAAGAATGAATTGAGAGCCGTTGTAGAAAAGGCTCAGAATGGCGAAAAGACAGCTTTTGAGAAGCTGTACAAAGAGTTCCACGAGAAGCTTTATTTCTTCGTGCTGAAAAACGTTGGGGATAAGCATACCGCAGAGGATATCACCGAGGACAGCTTTTTGGCTTCAATGGAGGGAATAGGGTCGCTGAAAGAGCCTGAGCATTATGAAACGTGGCTTCACTCTATCGCTTTCAACAAGTGCAGAATGTATTTCAGACAAAAGGGCAGAGAGGATAACATAAGCCTTGATGACGAAAACCTCAGCGAGGATATCCATGCTGACGATACTGTTATGCTCCCTGAGGATTATGCCGACAGCAAGGAGCTTAAACGCTGTCTGAAAAAGGTCATAGAGGGGCTGAAGCCTGAGCAGAGGTCGGCGGTGATACTTTATTATTATGACGGCATGCCGCTGAAAAAAGTGTCCGAGATTTTGGAGATAAGCGAGAATGCCGCCAAGCAGAAGCTTTTTAAGGCGAGGGCAAAGATAAAGAAAGAGATAGAGCGTATCTTGGAGGGCGGCGCATTTGCGGCTGTGCCTATGAGCGCAATGATGAGAGCGGCTCTGCCGAAAAAGTATGCAATGACAGCGGCTTCACCTGTTACAGCGTTGAAAACCTCTTCCGCTGCTATAAAGATAGTGGGAACTGCGGCGGCTGTGGTGGTGGCAGTGAGCATACCATTGGCTCTCCGTGGAGTGAACAACAACGGCTTCGGCGTTCACGATGACAGCAGTGTTTCAGACAGCTTAAATGACGATAGCCTTGACCTTTCTGACAGCAGTATGGCAGACGCTTCATCAGAGAAGATATCTGAAATCAGTTCGTCAAAAGCTGAAACAGACAGCATATCTGAGCCGTCAAGCGAGCCTGAAAAGGTAACAGACACCGCCGTGACAACTGCACCTGCACCTGTGCAAACCGATACTCCTGTTACAGATACGCAAGGCGAAAATACAAGCGCTGTCCTCCCAAGTGCAGACAACCCAGGCGAGGAGCTGTTTTCAAATACAGTGGGGGATATGCTCAAAATGGCAGACAACAACTATGAGTTTGTTTATCCAACATTCGTTCAAAACGGCTATGATTCTATGTATCAGTGCTCGGCTTTTCCGCAGTATCACTTCGGCAGGGCGGCTTTGAATACCGAAACAGGCAAGGGCTATGTTGACGAAAGCCTGCCTGTCACAAGGGTGGAGCTTTACAATGGTGCATACATCACAAAGAATATCTATGTGGGCATGACATACAACGAGCTTTGCAACGCTCTGGGTGAAAAGCCACTTATGTATCTTTCAAATACAGACAGAAACCGAATCGTATCAGCGACAATAAACGGCAGAACATGGTGGTTCGGCTTTGACCTCACTGACGAACAGCTTGATGAAACATATAAAAGAATGCAGGCTCAGACGGACAGCGAGACTTTTGAACTCAACCCATATCAATACGGCGTTGACATCTCTGACATTGACCCTGTTACAAGCGTGGCAGTGTGTGATATAAGCGACAATTAAGAACAGCAAAACGGATATACTATATATAACAGAAAAAGCGGAGGCTCTTTGCGAGCTTTCCGCCTTTTTCATATGTTCAGCATTACGGAAGCGTAAAACATTCCGTCACCGTATTCAAATTTAGCTACGCCATTGTATTTGGCGGCAATGTTCTTGACAGACTCTGTGCCGATCCCTTTGCCTTTGCGTTTTGAGGAAAGGAAACCGCCTTCTGGGTCGGTGAGGATAGTTCCGGTGAAGGTGTTGTCCACCGTCAGGCATAGGGAATAGCTGTCAGCCTTTGCTCTGATTATTATTTTTTTATTCTTTGCACTGTCAGACACGCAGCCGTGAATGGCGTTTTCGATAAGATTTCCGAAAAGCACAGAGAGGTCGGTTATGTCTATTTTTATGTCATCTGGGATGTCAGCGCTCACCTTGTATTCAATGCCGCTGCTTTCCGCTATTTGAGCAAAATATGCAAGAAGTGCGCTTACAGATGTGTTTTTGCAGTAAATGTGTTCTGATATATCGGGCATAGAATCCCTGAAAGAATTGAGATATTCCGAAAGCTTATCGTATTCGCCCTTTTTCAGAAGCTCCTGCATAAGAGCGATATGATGTCTGACATCATGCTTATAGCGTCTTGTTTCTTTTATCTTATCCTGCAAATAGTCATATTGCAGGTTCTGCATTTCAAGCAGGTGGTTATTTTCCTGAAGCCGCAGATTTTTCTGCTGTTCGATGACCAGCCGTGCCACGATGTAATACACCAGAAACGCCCCTGCGTTTATAAAGAACAGAGCTATGGTGTTCTTTGGCTCCAGAGCAAGCTCTAAGCTGCTTTTCGTAGAGTTGCCGTAGAGAGTATAGTACCATATTATATAGAACGTAAATGGGATAAGCCAAAGATAGCGCCACTCCAGACCTGACGGCTCTCTTTCCACCGCAGGTGTGTAGACCTTTTTCATGTAGATAAAAAGCGGTCCCCATATCACGGCTTCTGTCATAAGCATACAAAGGGAAAACGACCAGCGGTATGACTCATAGGCAAGTGACGGGAACAGAATGCCCTCCAGACATTTTGAGGTAATGACGATAAAGCTTGCGTTATTTGAAAGCAGAAGCAGTGTGAAGCCTGTTTTGCCGACCTTGACCTTCACAGCGAAAAAGTAAAAAGCCGCATAGAGCAGGGTGCTGACTGCACTTAGCAGACCTGCATTTGTGCTGAAAAATGCCGCCTGCCAGCCTAAAAATATCTGCACCAGTGAAAGAGCCACAACAAGTCCCACAGTAGCTGTTTTGGAAAAGCGAAGCCTATGCCGGAAGGGATAAAGGGCAAGCACCATAAGTGGCAGAAAATTCAGAAGGGAATATATGCCCACTTCCACAAGGCGGTATAAAGGAGGCATTACTGCTCACCGCCTTTTCGCAGATCACTGAAGCGAAACTGAGCGAAGGCGTCTAGTGTTTCTCTGGATTTTCGGCGACTTATGGGGATATGTGTGCCGTCGCTCATTATGAAAAGGTCGCTTTTTTGCTGGGCTATCTCATAGAAATTCACGATGACGCCTTTGGTGGAGGTGTAAAAGTATGAATGACTGCAAAAAATGTTCTCGATCTCAGCGAAAGAATTTCTTGAAACTATGCTTTCATCGTCTGTGCAATGGATAGTCACGATATGTGACGCACAGTCTATGTAGATAACATTTCTGAGTATCACGTTCTGACCGTCGGGAAGCTTAACTGAACGCATACGATCAATTTCATCAGAACCGATCCGGTCAAGCATGGCTTTTACTTTGTCAGCCTGAAAGGGCTTGCAAAGATAGTAGCAGGCGTTGAGGTCGTAGCTTTCGCTTGCAAACTCGTTGCTTGAGGTGCCGAATGCGATATGCACGTTTTTGTCTGTTTCACGAAGCTTTTCTGCGACCTCTATCCCTGTCATTTTCCCCATGAATATATCAAGCACCACCAAATCATAAGCTCCCATCTGCCAACATGACAAAAAGCTTTCTCCGCTTGAAAACGTATCTATCTGACAGCTGTGGGCGGTTTGTTCGGAAATATATTCATGAAGAAGTGCAAGGTCGTTTTTATTATCGTCTACCAATGCCACTCTCATACTGTAAAAATCCTTTCTTATACATGATTTCTTAATATATAATAACACACATCAAAGCAAAATTCAAGCATTATTCATTTATTTTGTTACCGCTTGTGCAGATTTTTGACCGTTTGTGCCAAATTTATTGACAAAGTGTGTAGTCTGTGTTAAAATAATCGTGTAAAATTATGTTCTGAGTAAAAAAGAAATATCAACCCAGAAAAATATTATGGAGGAATTAGAATGAAAAAGAAAATTTTAAGTCTTTTGGTGACGGGCTGTCTTTTGTTTGTGCCGACAACGGCATTTGCAGACGACAATAAGACGGTGATAAAAACTGTTGACGACCTGTTGGCGTTTTCAAAAGCGGTAAACAACGGAGATTATGACAAGAATAAAGACGCAGTTGTTGTTCTTGAAAATGACCTTGACTTGACAGGTGTTGTATGGACGCCTATCGGAAACGTTTTCGATGAAAACGGCTATATTGAACATTGTTTCAGCGGCAAATTCTACGGAAACGGTCATACTATTTCAAACATTGATTTTACGTCTATTTATGGTAAAGATTTGTTGGTCGGTTTCTTTGGCGATATTGAGGAAGCAGAGGTATCAGGTCTGACTATAGAGGGAAATCTGGATGTGACAAATACTGATAACGACTATACTTTTTATGGCACTATTGCAGGATTTGCAGGTGATTGTACTATTACTGATTGTGTGTCAAACGTATCTTTCAACAATAACGGCAAATATGTTTATGGCTTAATGGGCATGGTAGGTCAGGCAGACGCCACAACTTTTGAATATTGTGAGAACACAGCAGACATAACTATCTCAGGCGACAGCGGAAGTCTTTATGTGGGCGGTATAGTTGGATATGCACAGAATGGAACGGAAGTCCGCTATTGTTCAAGCACAGGCGATATGGTATATGCTGCACCAGACGCCGGCGGTATCGTAGGATGTTTGTATGGCGATTCCAAGGTCATAAACAGCTATGTTACAGGAAAACTCACGCCGGTTGGCAACGGAACCACAGATGTAGGCGGTATTGTTGGTTCAGTAGCTGGCGGTTCTGTAAGTGATTGCTATTTTGCAGGAGAAATTGACCTTTCACAGTATTCAGCCAGAAAGCCATATACACGTTTCGGCGGAATAGTGGGAAAAGATTCCTCGTCTACACCTGACTTTAAAAACAACTATTTCACAGAAACAGAAGATGTTGAAGCTTGCGGTTCAAATAAAGAAGCAGGCAAGGCTAAAGCATATGACTATATGACAACAAAAGAATTTTATGACGAGCTGACAGCCGACGGTGCAAAGTATCAGTATGTTGAGGGAAAAACGCCTGTCCTGCCAACTAAGGAATATGCAGTTGATTTTGAAGTAACACCTGCTGACCTGAAAAATGTTGTAATAAAGGTAGACGGAAAAGAGATAACAAGCAATACTGCAATGCTTACAGCAGGCACTTACACAGTAGAGGTAACTGCTGACGATTGCGAGCCTCTCAGCACGGAAATAACTATTTCAGCAGATATCGCAACACATACACAGGCTTTTGAACTTGTTTACAAGTCAGCAGACTATACAGAGCTTGACAAGGCAGAGAAAGCCGCAAAGGCTCTCAACAAGGACGATTATGAGGACTTCTCAGAAGTCGAAAAGGCTCTTGCCGCTATCGACAGAACAAAGAACATCACTGAGCAGGCTGACGTTGACGCTATGGTAAAGGCTATAAATGACGCTGTGGCAAACCTTGTAAAGAAAGCACCTGCTTCTTCACAGCCTGACAGCGTAAGCAGTTCTGATGCTTCGTCAGATACGAGCAGTTCCGCTTCTGACAGCTCATCTTCTGACAGCAAGGCAGACAGCAGTTCAAAGGCAGCTTCAAACGCTTCAAACACAAACCCATCAACCGGTGTTGCTGGAGGAGCATTCGCTCTTGCACTTCTGAGCGGTGCGGCTGTGGTCATGACTAAGAAGAAAAAGTAATATATCCATTAAATGGATATATAAAGCAATTAAGTGGGAGTTTCATACATTATTTGTTTAAACAAATACCGCTTGTGCAGATTTTTGACCGTTTGTGTCAAAATAGTTGAAAAATTATTACCGCTCTGCTATCATAATTATAAGCAGGGCGGTTTTATATCGCAATGCAAATATGAATATGAAGTCTTATATTTCGGGAGGATAAAATATGAAAAAGACAAGAATTTTTAGCACAATGCTAGCAACGGTCATATGTATGGCATCTTTGCCTGCAATAAATGTTTTTGCGGCAAATCAGCAGAGAACTACAACTCTTGACCTTACAGTGGCAGGATTTCAGAACGATCAGAAAAATGAAGACGAGGGCTGGAGCTGGGACGCTGATACTCTGACGCTTACTCTTGACAATGTAGATTTTTCTACAGGAAATAAGTCGAGTATAAAAGTTGACGGCTTAAAGTCTACAACGATACTTTTCAAGGGTGAAAACAAGCTTGAATCATCAGCAACTATTATTAGCAGGACGGATAGAGGCTCAAAAGATACTGGTTTGACTTTAAAAGGCGAAGCTAAAGAAAGTAAGCTTAGCCTTGTTGAAACAGGCAATCTTCCTTCAATGGATCAGCCAAATATCACCTTTGAGTCAGGTACAGTTGATATTCAGGGCGGTGCAGCCATTGCTTTGTATACCATAAAAGTAATGGAAGCGGCTGTGAATATTGATACAACTATGGCAGACCCTGAGGATGGTTGGAACGATGGTCTGTATGCTAACGGTTCTATCGAGATATACGGTGGAGAGGTCAATGTTAAGGCCGGAAGAATAGGTCTGTTTGTTGTTGGCATAGGCGCTCCTGAGCCAAAGACAGGTCTTAGAATAGAGGGCGGCAAGCTTGATCTTGAGGGTGGCCTCGCTGACGTATATCTGGGTTCTGGTAATGTTAAGAATGGCATTATTTCAGCGGGCGATATAACGCTTAAAGGCAAAAAAGGTATTTTCCTCTATGATTGTGAAAAGTGCGAGATAACAGGCGGAACCTTCCATGTTGATGAGTGCGATGATCCGTTTATGGCACATAAGGACAGCTCAGGCGTTTTTGAGATAGCTGACGCTGACTACACAAAAGTAGACAAAGCAGAAGAAGCTGCAAAGGCTCTTAATAAGGACAA
>UMIM01009312.1_pt1 | contig 16178 bp, 11 predicted proteins | sample 1965831 | NCBI WGS metagenome assembly UMIM01 (sample SAMEA4836125, study PRJEB28245) | human gut metagenome | biome: gut microbiome; material: fecal sample | place: Denmark | collected 2008 | reverse complement strand
TTATTTTTCTATCTATTTATTTGGGTGGGAAACTTTAGTAAGTTTTATACAAATCATCCAATCCATAATAAACATCACGACGCTGATTTGTCAGTTCATTGATGGCTCTTTGTGGATCATAGTAAGATAAACGTACATAATCATACCAACGGTCACCTTCACAAGCCAGTTCCAGACGACGTTCTTTCCAAACATCTTCCCATGTAATTACAGAAGGACGTTCGTATGTACTGATAGCTCTATGACGTACCTGATAGAATGCATCAATAGCCGATTCATCAGAAGTAGAGCCATTGTTTCCAATCATTGCTTCGGCATAAATCAAATAAACATCCGACAAGCGCAACAAATGTGTACTCAACTGACTGTGTTGAGAAGAAGCCGAAACACCTGTAGCTGTCAAATGGTCATTGGCATTGCCATACAACTGCTTTACTTCATTAGCTCCAGTTGCACTCTGGTAAGTACCGGGACCTCCTAAGTTATCAGTGTCATAGATAAAATTAATATAATTGAATCCACCTTTATCTTGCCAGAAATATTCATAAACATCACCACACATCATCATGGTTGCCTTGCGACGGGTATCTCCATTATAGCGAGTCGGACTCAAAGCATTTTCACCAAAGGCATCCTGCAAATCAACAGACGGACCATTATAACCACCCCAGCAATCACCAAATTCATCAAATCCTGCTATTGCTAAATCTGACTGCAAAGCATTTTGGCAAGTCCATGCATCAGAAGAAGCAGACCAGTGCCATGAGAGCAGACATTCTTCATTGAAGTTATTTGCCAGACGGAATACATCAGAATAATTCGCCAACAAATGTCTGCCTGAATTGTCAATTACATCTTTAGCATAAGCCGCTGCCTGACGTAAATCATCTTCATTTCTTGATCCATTCATTCCGTAGCCCGATTTGGTAAGATACACCTTAGCTAACAAACCTTTAGCTGTATACTGATCGATACGCCCTTCAGAGTTTGACTCAGGAAGTAATCTTATAGCCTCTTCCAACGTCATTACTATATATTCATACACATCCGGAATCTGTACTTTATATTTTTCATTGTAATTACCTGCTGCAATATCATCCGAATTACTATGAACGATAGGTACTGCTCCAAAAGTACGTACCAGATAAAAATAGGCCATAGCCTTCCATACAAGACACTCACCCATACATGTATTTCTTGTCTGTTCACTTCCTCCAGCAGTCTGCAATCTTTCCCGAATCGTATTAGCATATGCATTAACCGACCACAACGAATAAGACATATTTATCAAATCTTCATCCGTCCCATTCACTGTAAAGGTCAGATAGGGAGAAGATCCCCAATAATAATTGCCTGCAAGAACTTCACCTACTTTAAAAAATCCGCGCTGAAAGTCAAACCAAGGAGAGTTATACAGAGGATTTACTCCTTGGAAACACTGTTCATCATTCTGATAAAAATTATCTACATTATATGAATCTTCTGCCGGACGATCCAGAAAATCATCACACGAAACTAAATTAGCTCCCAATATGGCTGCTAAGGTCCAGTATTTCATATTATTCAATTTCATAATCACATTTATTTAGAAAGAAACATTCAATCCGAAAGAATAAACTGTAGGAGAAGGATAACGTCCATTATCCAATCCATAAACATTCGCACTGGCAGTGCTGGCTCCGATTTCTGGATCATAACCACTATAACCTGTAATTGTCAGCAAATTCTGGATATTAGCATATACACGCAAATTATCGAGTCCCCATTTCTTAATAATCTTTCCTGGGAAAGTATATCCTAAAGTAATATTCTTCAAACGAATATATGATCCATCTTCAATATAACGATCACTGATACGGTCATTATCATTAGGATCTTGTATAGAAGCACGAGGTATAGTTGCACCAGCATTTGCTACTCGCACATTAGTAATATCATCATACCAGTTGTAAATTGTCACACCATTCACAACAACTCCTGCAGAATAATCCTTATTAGGATCTATTGGTACAATCTGCGCACGGTCAAGCACTGTATTCAACTGGTTGCTCCAAGGAGAGTTCATATGAGTCAGTTTCATTCCTAGATAATTGAATACCTTATTACCATACGAGCCGTTGATAAATAATGATAAGTCAAAATTTTTATATCTAAATGTGTTTGTCCATCCAAAAGTAAATTTGGGCAGTGGTGAACCGATGTTTGTTCTATCGTTTTCATCAATAACACCATCACCATTCAAATCTTTATATTTTATATCACCTACCCATACTGTATTCGTTCTGTTAAACACTCCATCTGCCGGATATTTGGCAGGTTTGGCAGATGTCTGCAAATCTTCCAAGTCTTCATACACACCGTCACATACATAACCGTAGAAATTGTAAAGTGATTCACCCACGTTAGTCACACTCACCACATCACTCCACTGTCCATATCCTACAATCTGCGCATTTGCAGTACCATCGAGTGCACGCAATTTATTTCTGTTAAATGAAATCTGGAAATCAGAATCCCACTCAAAAGCTCCAATCAGCGGATGAGTATTCAAAGAAATTTCCCAACCTTTATTTTCGATATCACCATAGTTTCCCATCGGTGCAGCCAAAGCTGAAGAAGCATTACCGGAAGTACCCATATACGAAGGAAGCTGTAAAGACATCAACATATCTTTAGAAACCTTTTTATACCAGTCAACAATCAAATTTACTCTTTCATGGAAGAAACCTAAGTCAATACCGACATTGACTTGTTCCTGAGTTTCCCATTTTACTCCCAGATTAGCGATATTAGACTGACGAAAACCTAAGCCTAATCCAGTCGGCATTCTTGACATACTAGCCCCCCAGCGATATCCACCTATATTTGAGTTACCGGTTTGTCCCCATCCTAAACGCAGCTTACCATTGCTGATCACATTTGTCAGAGGTTCAAAGAATTTTTCATTTGAAAAACGCCATGATCCAGCTACAGCATGGAAACCAGCCCATCGGTTATCAGGTCCAAAGTTAGACGAACCATCATAACGATATGTATAGGTTGCCAAATAACGATCTGCATAATTATATGTCAAACGAGTAAAGAAAGAAGCCATTGCAGAACTACCGAATCCGGAATTAATAGAAGGAGTACCCGTACCCAATGCCGGATTATGAACAGCATCCGAAGGTAAGTTTGTATTGGCTACCGAAGCATAATCATAGTTAGACTCCCAACACTCTTGTCCTAACATTGCTGTGAAGCTATGCTTATCTATCTGTCCATTGTAAGTTACATAGTTTTTCAATTGCCAGAATGTACTGTTATTCTTCTGAATAGAACTTGAGTTACTTTCTCGTTTCCAGTTTCCTAAGTCAACTTTGGGCTGATAACGTTCACCTTTATTATAGCTGATGTCATAGCCAAATTCTGTATGCCAAGTCAGATTTTTCATCAAAGTAACATCTGCAAAAATACTACCAGTCAGTTTCTGACGATCCAATAAAATCTGATCCATCATAGCCATTGCAATTGGGTTCGGACTAGTATACCCTTCACGTACAATAGATGAATAATTTCCATCAATATCATAAATAGGTATATCCGGAACAGTCTGTAATGAATAACTAATAATACCCTGATCACTATCAGCAAGTTTCAAATCATCTTTTGTCGAAGAATAAGTAGCATTCAAGCCAATTTTCAGCCAAGATTTTAACTGGGCATCCAAGTTTGTACGGAATGAATAACGATTAAAGCTGGAACCTATCAACGTACCATCTTGATCCATGTAGGAACCAGACACATAATATTTCACTTTATCTGTTCCTCCCTGAGCTGAAATCTGATGCTGATGCTGCAAAGCAGTACGGAATACAGCATCCTGCCAATTGGTTCCAACACCTAACAATGAAGGATCTGCATAAGTGGAACTCGGCTCCAGCTCACCAGTTTCAACAAAATCATTGTAGAAACTTGCAAATTCTCGCAAGTTCATCATGTCCAAACGCTTAGTCTGCCGCTGTACAGCCAGCATACCGTCATAAGTAAATTTGGCTTCACCTGCCTTACCACGCTTGGTTGTAATTAACACAACTCCATTTGCTCCCTGAGCTCCATAAATAGCTGTAGCCGAAGCATCCTTCAAAATTTCCATAGAAACAATATCCGACGGATTGATAGTAGACAGCGGAGAAATAGTAGAAACCGAACCATTACCCAATGCATCACCAAGTCCAAAATCAGAACCAGAAGAACCTCCACCCTGTACAATAACGCCATCAATTACATACAAAGGTTCTGCGTTCGAGTTAATAGTAGCCTGACCACGAACACGGATAGAAGATGAAGAACCCGGCGCACCTGAAGTTGTTACAGCCGAAACACCTGCTGCACGTCCCTGCAAAGACTGGTCCAAGTTTGTAATAACGGAACCTTTTATAGCATCTTCACCCACAGAAACAGAAGCTCCAGACAAATCGCTTTTTTTCATCGTACCATAACCTACCACTACCACCTCGTCCAAGGTTTCAGAATCCTCTTTCAATACAACGTGTAACGATGTTTGATTTGTTATCTTTATAGTCTGTGTTACATAGCCGATATAAGAAATTTCGAGCGTAGCCCCCGAAGAGACATTCAATACAAAGTTTCCATCAATATCCGTAATCACCCCGTTAGTTGTTCCTTTCTCAAGAACATTTGCTCCAATCACTGTTTCGCCAGCAGCATCCACCACTTTACCTTTTATCTGCCTTTTCGTTTGCTGCAGCAGCTCTGAGGCTTCAACTCCAGAAGCCTGCATCTGATGCACATTCCCTACAGAAATCATAGTGAGAGCACCAGCAACCAGCACACATCTTTTTACATTTTTATTCATAATGTATCATTTGTATGATTAATAATTCCTTATTCCAACAGATATATGTGAAAAGTCAACAAAGAATCCTCTCTACATAATATCAGATTAAAGTCATTTCTATTACAAATCTTTTACAAGCACAAAAATAGCAACAATACTATAGCAATAATGATATTATTTTATCCATCCTTTGTACAAGAAAGAATATTACATTCTCTCATTCTTCAATCGTCTCACATAAGACTTTACCAAGTTGATAGTAGCTGTATCCGAAGCGAATACCGAATTCAGTCCCTGTTGTTCCTGTGCCGGATCACCTGTATAATCATCTCCTGGTACCCAATACTCATGCACTTCTGAAGGCACTGCAAATCCTCCCCATCCCCAGAAGTTACATCCCGCAAATAACGAATGAGATGCAGCATGATTTACAATCTGTTCAAATACATATTTATAATAAGCATTACGCGCTGTAACTGGAGACGACTTATCAAAACAAAATCCATCTCTCGGATAGCCAAACTCTTCCAAAACTAAAGGTTTCTGATACTTTTTTGCTACTTCCAAGTGTTCATCAATATAGACCTTTGAGTTTTGTTTAGCCTTTTCCAGATTTGCCTGCAAACTGTCTTTCGGAGCCCATCCCCAATTATAAGGCCAGATATGAATATTCATATAATCTACATTGACATCAGCATGGATTTTTTCATACAAATCCATATCCATTTCACAACCCCATTTCCCTTCACTTCCAGTAGATACCAAATGATTCGGGTCTAACGATTTTATTAACGCAGCAGCCTCACTTATCCATTCAGCCAGTCCCTGCTTGCTTTCTTGTGAAAAAGCACGAGGCTCATTCCCTATCTGCCATGACATGATAGCAGGGTCATCCACATAACGTTTCTTTGTATAACGGTTCGTACGGGTTATCACATCCTTCACATAATTTGCATAAAGTGCCTTCGCACTATCAGAACGAACAAACTGACTGACAAAATTCATATAAGCCACATAACCGTCAATAGCAGGAACAGGGGCTTTGCCATAGCCAGCCCACTGAAGATATTGTCCATATCCTCCACTCCATTCCCATGAATTATTCAAATAAAGTACGGCCAGCATATCACGCTTTGACATTTCAGCCAGAAGGAAATCAAGCCCCGCAAAAATCGTGTCATTATATACTCCAGGTGCTATTTGAAGTGTGGGTTCTACTTTTGCAGGTATACCTCCTGCTCCATCTGAGCCCACCAGGATACGCAGATTATCAATTCCGATGCTTTTTAATGAATCCAATTCACGGCACAAACGCTCACGGTTTCCTCCTCGACCTTCCGAGCCTAAAATAACTCCATACCAGAAGTTGGTTCCAATATAATAATAGGGTTTACCATCCCGAATAAATTGTCCATTTTTCACTTTCACAAAACCATCTTCCACTTGACGTTTCGGCCCCGTAACACATGAAATGACAATTCCACACCACATTAACAATAAAATAAGATTTCGTTTTCGCATATCTATTAGATTTATTTCAATGATGCAAGATTAGAAGAGAAAAGTCTATAAATATGATATAATTTTATCCAATAATTCTCCAATTTATCATTCTTTCCCTAATAATCTCCCTTTATAAAAGTCTTCCAAAATCCCTACTCCATCAGCAAACTATTTTTTACAATAAGCCCCCATTCTTTCATGTCATCGTCAGTCCATCCAGAATCTGGTGATGTAGGGTAAAACATTGAACAAGTTTCATCCTTATCCGATACAGACCATGCGGCCCAACTAATAGAATGCCTGTTCATCCACGTCAACCATTTATTCCATTCTTCTTTGTCAATTTTTCCGTCTCCACTTGCCTCCATCCCGGCACATTCCGAAACAAAAATTGGCAACCCTTTTTTCAAGGCATATTCTGCCCGTTCACGTAAAAACTCCTTATGAGACGCAGCGTAAAAATGAAGGGTATACATCACATTCCGAGCATCTGCCAACGGATTATCAGCAGCCAGATGTATATCCTGGTCCCAATGTGGACTTCCCACCAGAATCAATGCTTCAGAATCAATCGAACGAATACAATCTATCACTTCCTCCGCATACGCTTTCACCTCTTCCCAAGAATTATCTACAGGTTCATTGAAAATCTCATAAATCACATTGGGGATACCTTTATACCGAAGAGTCATCTCTTTAAAAAAGGCTACAGCATCTTCCGTATGTATTCCATGGCTATGCCAGTCTATAATTATATACATATCATTAGCAATAGCAGCATCGGCCACCGTAGTCACGCATGCCAATGCTTTCTTTCGGTCTGCCCAATAAGCTCCTTCTGGTTCTACTCCCATTGCAGCACGCACCAATGTACAGTGCCATTCCTCCTTTAAGGTCTTTATAGCAGAAGCATTATAAAACCGAGGCCACCAGTTATGCCAGCCTAAACTCACACCTCTTAATACAACCTTCTCGCCTTTTTCGTTGACTAAAAATGTTCCTTGCACCGACAAGTGTTCTACTGACGCATAAACATCTGCATGACTGCACCAAAAAGCCATACTAATCAACAAATAAATCTGTAATGAGAAAAACCATTTTTTTACATTTCTTCGATTCATAGTATTCAATCTTTAAAATTCCTATTCTTTTATTCATTGCAAAATTATGGCACACACCTCTGAAAACACGATACAATTTTATCATATTCTACCAAACTCATTTACATCCTTTTGTAATCAATACATACAAAAAAATCCCTTTTCCAATCACCTTCAAAGAATTGGAAAAGGGAATAATTCTATATAATACAAAAGAAAACTGCTATCAAATAATAGTACGTTTCTTCCGATAATTATCTCTGAACTCCTTCGGAGAACAATTTTTCTTTTTCTTAAAAATCCGATTAAAATTAGATAGGTTATTAAATCCACATTCATAACATATTTCAGCAATTGCCATCGTTGAATCAACCAACAAACGTGTGGCATGTCCCAAACGCAAATCAATAATATAATCTGACAGATTCTTGCCTGTACGTAATTTAAAGAAACGGCTAAAAGACACCTCTGTCATTCCTACCATATCGGCCAAAAGTCCTAACCTGATTTCTTCCTGGTAATGTTTCCCTATATAATCCTGTACTTTCTGTACCCTCCTACTGTCTGAATGTACTTCTATTTTAGCAAATGAAGAACTCGACAAAGTACGTGCCTGTTCAGTAAACAAAGACAATTCATAAAGTAAAGTCAAAAAATTCACAACAGCATAAAAACCTTTCATTTCCGGAAGTTTATCAATCTGTGAATATACCTTCATTATAGCATCTAATGGAAAACAAAGTCCATATTGTGCTTTCTCCAACATTTTGCGAATCATATCAAACTGATTCGTTTCTATCAACCCGCTCATAAACGAAGGTACAAACTGAATGGTGATTTCTCGAATATTCGCTGAAGTACAAATATTCTGCTCCCATACGTGCTCTAAATCAGGACTCGTTATCAACACCAAATCATAATCTCCGATTATTTCTGCTGAATCACCTACAATCCGACGTACACCAGACGCATGCTCTACAAAATTCAATTCAAACTCCCGATGACAATGCATTGGGTAAGTAAACTCCTTTTTATGGCGATCGGCAATATAAAAACAATCTCTATCAGAAAGAGGGGTTATCTCTCGTATAAATTTTTCATTCAATAGTTTCTCCATAGCTGATTTTTATTAGGAATAACATTAAGACCACCACAAAAAACTACATACAGTTTAAATTTTATGCTATATCTACAAAAATAAGATAAAAACATATCAGTTACATCACAAAACAACACCTATTTTTGTATTTCAATCAACATTAAACAAAATCTATTATCAAAACTGAAAAGCATGAGTGCAAAAAGTAAACTTTATCTTTTAGCAGGCCTTTCTCTCTTGGCCGGAAATGCAGCAATGGCACAGCACATCTGCATTTCTACCCCTAACACATCGCTCGTACTGAATGCTCCCAATGGCGGTGAGCTAAAGTATCTCTACTATGGAAGTAAGCTTAGTGAAACAGACTTGCAACACATCAATGAAGCATCTAATTGTAACCATACGGCTTACCCTGTATATGGAATGAATTGTCCGGGAGAAGCTGCTCTTTCTGTAAAACACGCCGACGGCAACATGTCTACACAAATGGAGGTGGTAAGTGTCAGCACTAATCAGGAGAAACAGTCAACATTAACGACTGTCCACCTGAAAGACAAAGTATATCCGTTCTATGTCGACGTATACTACAAAGCATATCAGGATGTAGATATGATAGAAACTTGGACCGAGATAAGTCATACAGAAAAGAAGCCGGTATATCTGAGCCAGTTCTCTTCTGCCTACTTGCCCATTCGCAGAGGAAATGTATGGCTTTCACATCTGTCCGGGTCATGGGCAAACGAAGGACAATTGACGCAAGAACCGCTACAGCCGGGAATGACTGTGATAAAAAACAAAGATGGTGTACGCAATTCACATACCTCACATGCAGAAGTGATGTTCTCACTCGATGGGAAACCACAGGAAAATACTGGAAGAGTCATTGGAGCCGCCCTTTGCTACACGGGCAACTACAAACTGAAAATTGATACTGACGACAGCGATTATCATCAGTTCTATGCCGGCATCAACGAAGAAAACTCTTCATACATGCTTTCTAAAAAAGAAGTATTCCGCACGCCTGCCGTAGCCCTGACTTACAGCGACGAAGGGCTGAGCGGTGCAAGCCGTAATTTCCACAAATGGGGACGGACTTACAAACTGGCTCATGGCAATGTGGTTCGTGATATTTTATTGAACAGCTGGGAAGGTGTGTATTTCGACATTAACCAGAAAGGAATGGACCAGATGATGAGTGACATTGCTTCAATGGGAGGCGAGCTTTTCGTGATGGACGACGGATGGTTTGGTGACAAATATCCACGTAAGAACGACAGCTCTTCGCTGGGTGATTGGGTAACAGACAAAAACAAGCTTCCGGAAGGTATTGAAGGATTGATAAGAGATGCAAAGAAACATGGCATCAAGTTTGGTATCTGGATAGAACCGGAAATGGCAAACACAATCAGCGAATTGTATGAAAAACATCCTGAATGGATACTGAAAGCTCCTCAGCGTGATCCGGTTCTTGGACGTGGAGGCACTCAGGTAGTACTCGATTTGGCGAATCCGGAGGTACAGAATTTCGTTTTCAAGGTTGTTGACGACTTGATGACACAGTACCCCGACATCGCTTACATTAAATGGGATGCCAACATGGCTATTATGAATCACGGCTCCAGCTACCTGACAGCTGACAAGCAAAGCCACATGTACATAGAATACCACAAAGGATTTGAGAGTGTATGCCAGCGTATCCGTGCCAAATATCCGGATTTGGTGATTCAGGCTTGTGCCAGCGGAGGCGGTCGTGCCAATTATGGCTATCTTCCTTACTTTGATGAATTCTGGGTGAGCGACAATACGGATGCACTGCAACGTATTTACATGCAATGGGGAACATCTTACTTCTTCCCCGCCATTGCCATGGCTTCGCACATCAGTGCGGCTCCCAACCACCAGACCTTCCGTACTGTTCCACTCAAATACCGCATCGATGTGGCCATGAGCGGACGATTAGGAATGGAAATCCAGCCTAAAAATATGACCGATGAAGAAAAAGACCTTTGTCGCAAAGCAATAGCCGATTATAAGAAAATCCGCCCAGTAGTTCAGTTAGGAGATATTTATCGCCTTGTTTCTCCATACGACCATCTGGGAGTAGCCTCCTTAATGTATACCAGTCCGGAGAAAGACAAGGCTGTATTCTACTGGTGGAAAACAGAGCATTTTGTCAATCAGCACTTACCACGTGTAACAATGGCCGGACTCCATCCCGACAAGACTTACCGTATCACAGAGTTGAACCGGATTGACAATCAGCCACTTCCCTTTGAAGGGAAAGTCTACAGTGGAGCATTCCTGATGGAAAACGGCTTGGAAATTCCTTATACCCATCAGGTTGACTATCATAAATTAAATGATTATGCCAGCCGGATATTGTATCTGGAAGAAGTAAAATAAATCGCACCATACATACACAAAATAAAAGCCGGACTTGCCACCCACATGACAAGCCCGGCTTTATTATATAAGAAAAATCAGTTTATTCCCAATCATCCGTACGGAACGGATACAAAGGAAGCTCACGCAAATTGGCCACGTTACCCGGCTGGAAGTCGCGGAAACAGTAACGTACCGCTACGGGCTGCACCACCTTGTCGCAAGTCACCTTTATCTGCAAATTATTGAAGACTTCCGCCTTTGCCGGATAGAACACCTTGTCGCTTCCGGCCACTTCAAAACCTTCCATCCCCGACAAGCGATTGAAACCTTCCTCCGCATGCTTGAATGAAAGAATCACAGCTCCATCTTTTACCTCCATTGACTTGTAAACCGGCCCGTATGCCTCTATGCCCGGCACATGGTAAGTCTTACTTAAAGCCATATAAGCAAGACGCTTTCCCACGTCTGTTTTATTCTTAGGATGCACATTTTTCATTTCATAAGGCTCTACCAGGTCATTGGTCGAAATCATACCACTGTTCGAAATGATAGACTGTGCCTTGAACTGCGCTTCACGAAGGTATGCACACCCGGTAGTTTCCGTGGAATTGAACGGAGCAATCTCCACATAATAGAACGGAAGTTCTCCCAGTCCCCATTCCTTGCGCCAGAGCTCCACCATTGTTTTCAACCGCTCGCCATAAGTCTTGTGTTTCCCGACATTCGATTCGCCCTGATACCACAGGAAACCTTTAATCGTATAATTCTGCAACGGCTTGAGCATACCGTTATACATCAACGTCGGACTCAAGTAATGCCACCAGTCGTGTCCGTCTTCCTTACGGATATCCTTCTTCAAATCAATATCGGGGTACTGTGCCACGATTTCACGGGGCAACCAGCCTTCCACCATGGAACCTCCCCAGCTGCAATTGATAATGCCCACCGGAATATCCAGTACCTGGTTCATCATCATGGCGAAATTAAAAGCCGTAGCACTGAAAGCAGGCGCATTTTCCGGATTGCTCACCTTCCAGCTTCCCTTACACTCGTCAACAGGTTGCAATTGTCCGTTCTTTTCTACAGTAGCTACCCGAATGCCTTTCCACTTCGAGGCAGTGGCAATGGTTTCATTAGCTCCTGCTATCGGACAATTCCAGAATCCACGGAGAGGCATCTCCATGTTCGACTGTCCCGAACAGAACCATACTTCTCCCACCAGCACATTGTTCAGTTTCACTTCCTCTCCATCGGATATGGAAATCGTATAGGTCTGGTAACTGGCCGTCGGTGTCTGGATTTTAGCCACCCATTTTCCCTCCGCATCCGCGGTTACCTTATATACTTCCCGGTTCCACGACGGACGAATGGTCACTTCGGCATTGGCATTCGCCTTTCCCCACAAACAAGCCTCGGTCTGCTGCTGCAATACCATATTGTCACTCACAATGTCAGGCAACGTAATCTTGCCCCATGCACCTGCCTGCATCAGCAACAGACAGGCACTTACAATCCATTTCTTCATTTTTATGTGATATTTAAAATACATTCTATTCCCATTTCATCAAGTCCTTCAGGAAGGCAGTCAGTTCATACGCCATTTTCTGGTGTTGTCGCATAGAAGGATGATAACTGGCTCCTATTCCCAACGACCCCGTCTGAGGAGACATATCAAAACGGTAAACCGCTCCATCTCCTTTTGCATGCATTTCACGAACCACGGTATCCATTGCCTTTTTCACATCCTCCAACGGCTTCCCATTCATCATGGAACCGGTCAGCAACACCAGTTTCGCCTTCGGATAAATGGCACGAAGCCGTTTCATGAAACTCCGATACCCCTCAGTCAGCAAATGCATATCATAATTGTCCAGACTGGTATCATTTGTCCCCAGATTGATGCAAACCACATCAGACATATAAAGCGCGTGATTCCAGTGCTCCGTAGAATCCATGAACAAGGTCTGTTCATACAGGGCAGGCAGACAATCCTTACTGCCTTCACGGGGAGCCCCATAATTGCGATAGATTCCGATTCCCGAGCGGGCTACCACCAGATGCTGCGCCTTCAAGGCTCTGGCCGTACGGGCCGCATACGTATAGAAATGATTTTCCGTCTCATAGGAGAAAGGGTCGGAAGGATTCTCCGATTCCACTCCATAACCACATGTAATAGAATTACCGATAAACTCTATGCGACGCTCCGGTAATGCCGGAGCCTCTGCCAGACGGCATCCTTTATCCAAATAAAATCCTTTGAATGACGGCTTCAGTTCATAACCTTCTACCACATACATGATACGCACCCGATGTACACCCGCCGCAAGACCTTCGGCCAGCGTTTGAACAGAGTCTTTTTCAGCAAAGTTTATCCGGAAAGGAAGCTGCTCATCTATCTCCACCATGAAAGAGCCACTCCCGGGGCTCGTCAACATCTGCAAGGAGGTACCTTCAAAACGAGCAAAAATGCTAACTCCCGGATAAGTGAAACGCACTGCATGGGGAACACGTTTGCTGATTCTCCCCATATACACAATATTCTCGTCGTCAGAAGAAATAAAATCTTTAGACGGGGGAAAACAACCTGCCCTAACCGGCAAGAATCCTCCGAGCAAAATTGCACAAAGTATAAAACAGAACAAAAATCGGTTGTTTCTCATAATATCATTTTTCTTTTTACAAAGATAGCGCATCTCTTTCCATTTCATTTGATACTTTCTTATCTAAACTTCCTCAAATTTTCTTTTAACTTTCCCATCTTTTCTCCTACATTTCCCTGCATTTTCTACGTTTCCCTATGCGGAGACATACGTTGGCCGGTGCGGAAACCTACGTTTCGGCTAAGGGAGACGTACGTTTTCCGTAAAGGAAACATAAAAAACGAACAGGAAATAATGTATAAATGCCTATATGTTTCACTAAATGGCTACGCTCCATCTCGCGAACAGCCAAAATAAATTCCATTATATAGCTAGACTCCCATTTTTAATTATAACTTTGCGGATATAGAACTCAAACTTGAAAAATATGAAAGTAGCAATCATCGGAGCCGGAAACATGGGAGGTGCCATTGCCCGTGGTCTGGCCAACGGACATTATATTCAGGCACAACAGATAGCGGTATCCAATCCCAGTGCCGGAAAACTGGAAGCGCTGAAAGCGGAATTTCCCGCCATCCACGTAACTCATTCCAACAAGGAAGCGGCAGAAGATGCCGACATCGTCATCATCGCAGTAAAACCTTGGAAGGTGGAAGAAGTGCTGAAACCCTTGAGACTGCGGCAACCCCAGGCACTGGTGTCCGTAGCTGCCGGACTGACGATTGAAGACCTGGCCCACTTCGTGGACCCGGAAATGCCGATTTTCCGCGTCATCCCGAACACGGCCATCTCGGAAGGAGCCAGCATGACCCTGATTGCCGCACGAAATGCTTCGGAAGAACAGGTTGCGGGCATGACTGCCTTGTTCAACGAGATGGGGCGTTCCATGCTGATTGACGAAAAGCTGTTTGCGGCTGCCACCTCACTGACTTCCTGTGGCATTGCCTACGTGCTGAAATACGTGCAAGCCGCCATGCAGGCAGGAGTAGAACTGGGCATCAAGCCCCACGACGCGCAGACCATGCTGGCACAGACACTGGAGGGAGCCGCACAACTGCTGCTGAACAACGAGCACGCACATCCGGCTACCGAAATAGAAAAGGTAACCACTCCGGGGGGTATCACCATCAAAGGCATCAACTCGCTGGAACACGACGGTTTCACGTCGGCCATCATTCGTGCCATCAAGGCCAGTTTATAAACGAATTCTACAGGGGGCTTCGTGCTCCCTGTTTTCCTCACCTAACCTGAATCGACATGAAAAACAACATTCTTATCACCATGGGCATCCTGGTATTGCTGGGTGTGGCCATACAAGGCTTGTTCGGAATCGTGGCAGGCGGCTTCCTTTCCGCTATCCTGGGCATTGTGTACGGGGCTGTCAAAAAGAACAAGCGGTTCCTACGCTGGTCGGTCATCGCACTGACCATCGACATCATCTGCATCATCCTTTTCTATCTCTACCTGATGTGACGCCCGATCAAACCTTTTTTATCTCACAAAGCCCTTCTTGGCCCATTTCAGACTATTCCAGCGTTTCACAAAGATAAGGGCACGGATGTTCTCGTCGAGCAGGAAGGCACACCACATGCCTACCAGTCCCCATCCCCAATGGATACCGAACAGATAGCTCAAGCCCACGGAAACCGTCCATTGCACGACCAGTCCCACATAAAAAGGGAAATTCACATCGCCCGCCGAACGCAAGGCATTCGTGGCATAAATGTTCACGGCACGCCCAATCTCCACAATGACATCGACAATCAGGATGGTCACACCCAGACGGATGATGTGCTCGTTATCGGTGAGCAGGCTGAAAATGGTATGGCCGAAGATGGCCCAGATGCACGAAAGCCCCAAGGACACCAGAATGGACAGGCGCATCACGTATTTTCCCAGCAGATAGGCCGCACGAATTTTCTTCTGTCCCACCAGATGCCCGATACTGATGGCTCCACCCTGTGCCATGGCGATGGCAAACAAGTAGACGAACATGGTGGTATTCACCGTATAGGTACGGGTAGCCAGCGAATCGTTTCCCAGGATATTAATCAGATAAGTAATCACCACCTGCGAGAAACTGTACGACATGTTCTCGCCCGCCGAAGGTAATCCCACCTTCAACAGATTTTTCAACTCTTTCCACGGGAAAGGACGGAACAGGGCCAGCGGGAAAGAAGGAATATGTTTTCTGAACAGGATGACAAACAACACAATCATGCTGACGCCTCGGGCAATGGAGGTAGAAATAGCCGCTCCTTCCGCTCCCATGGCAGGCAGACCGAACTTACCGAAAATCAAGGAATAGTTTCCGATGATGTTCATCACATTGACCAGCACGGTGACCAGCATGGGATAGATAGCCTTGTTCGCACTACGGAGCGAAGCGGAAATAGTCAGCGAAATAGCCTGAAAGAAGGCAAAGGCTCCCACAATCTCCATGTAACCGATACCGTACTTCAACAGTTCCGGACGCAGCCCCATCCAGCCCAGCAAGGTGGTAGCCCCATAATGCAGAATGGCACTGACCAGAATACCTACCACCAGGTTCAGCAACAGAGACACCCCGACCACCTGCACCATCTTGTTCTTCAGTCCGGCACCCAGATACTGCGAACACAGCACCGACGTACCGATATTGATGACCTCGA
>UMIM01050802.1_pt1 | contig 16331 bp, 7 predicted proteins | sample 1965831 | NCBI WGS metagenome assembly UMIM01 (sample SAMEA4836125, study PRJEB28245) | human gut metagenome | biome: gut microbiome; material: fecal sample | place: Denmark | collected 2008 | reverse complement strand
CTAAACTCCAGTCATTACGATAATAGTGGTAAGCTCCTGCATGCATTGGTTCCAACCAGCCTTTATCTACGCAGGCTTGGTAACTCATACCTGATACATCATGAGAATTTCCATCAGCTCCGTTGATTGTGGTACCCTGAGCAAATACACCTTCTGGAATTACACCATCTGTATAAGTGAAGCCATAACTGTCTGATTTAACGCCTGGAGCATCCATCCACTGAGAAGTCCATGTAATACCACCATGCTCGGCGTCACGATATTTCAAGGAGTTGCCGGTATAACCAGTTGTCGTACCATAACGGTTTGCATAGATTGCAACAAGACCTCCTACACGAGCATCCAAAGCTACTCGTAAGTTCCAATTCTTATAACGTAAAGATGTGCTTAATGAAGCCAAGAAGTCTGGATTCATATCACCTACAACTTCTACTTCTCCTGAACGCAATGCATAGGCTGCTCTATCATATTCTTCCCATGTCAACAGAATATTACCGTTTTCATCTCGTTTCGGCATGATATCAGACATCAGCAAACCGTATGCTCCACCTACGCGTGCAACAGATCCGATACGATAGTCATACAAATTGACCTGTCCTCTTAGTGCGTAATAGTCACCTACGCTTTCGTGAAGTTCAACAATCTTACTTACGTTCTTTGTGAAAGTCAAATCAACTCCCCATTCCCAGTCTTTATTACGGAAAGGAACTGTATTTAAAGCAATTTCAACACCTTGGTTCTGAATGTTACCGGCATTGACCATTTGATTATCGATACCAGATTCACTAGGTACTGGCAATGACAAAATCTGGTCTTTTGTATTCTCTTTATAGTATGTAGCATCCAAACAGATTCGGTCGTTCAATACACGGAAATCAAGACCTACTTCCCAAGAATTTTTACGTTCAGGTTTCAGATCGAGTGCATACAATGTACTAGAAGAGAACTGGTTGGTGTAGATATTACCGTTTGCGGTTTTAATTGTACCCAAACTATATCCTTGGTTGATTGCATAAGGATCAGTGTCATTACCAACCTGAGCCCAAGATGCACGAAGTTTTGCCAGTGAAATCCAGCTCGGCATCTTTATGGTATTGTTTACTAGCCAAGATCCTGATACAGAAGGATAGAAGTATGAGTGGTTACCTGTCTTGTTTGCATAAACAAGGGCTGAAGACCAGTCGTTACGACCTGTAATATCCAAGTAAACTTGGTCTTTCCATGAAGTGTTTATTGCAAAGACGGCAGACATCATACGTTTTGTTCCCTGTATTTTTCCTGAATAGCTAGGGGTGTCCTTACTGTTACCGATAAAATACTGACCTGGAACAATCAATCCATTGCTGGTTGACAAAGACATATATTGTTCTGTCTTATTGTAATATTCACCACGCAGGAATCCACCAAGAGTAAAATCTTTAATGGTTTTGTTGAATGTAAATGTTCCAGCTGTAGTAAACTGCTCTTTCATGAAGCTACTCAAACCATACGCACCACCTTCATTGGCATATCCGCTACCTAAAGACTTACCTTCGTAATTTTGAGTATATACATTCATGTTGGCTTCTGCCTTGAAGCTTACCCAATCTGTTATTTTGTAGTTAACTTCGAATGTAGGACGTATAACATATTCCTTATATACGTTGTCTACTTCATTCAGATTCCACCACAAAGCTTTGACATTACTTGGTACATATCCGTAAAGGTCACCGTAGCTGGTACTAGCAAGACCACCATGTTCACCTTTATATTTATCTGACCAATATCCCGGATTTACAAAGTTAGGAATTCCTGAGTATACGAAATAAAGACCAATTTCCTGAGCTGCATTTCGTGGCTTAGAATGAGAGAAACTAACAGAACCCGCAACATCCAATTTGTCACTAATCTTATACGATCCTTTTAATAAGAATGCATATCTCTCGAATGTATTGTTAGGCGTGGTAGCTTGTACTTTTTTATATGACAAAGAAGAATAATAATTGACCTTCTCATTACCACCACGGATAGAGACATTGGTGTTGGTATTAAAACCAGTCTGGAAGTATTCTTTCATACCGTTCTCGTAAGGACTGAATGTTGTCATAGTTCCATCGTAGTTTTCCATTTCGCGACCATCAAATTTTGGTCCCCATCCATAAGTAGTATAAGGTGCACCTTTTAAGGTATATACTCCTTCTGCATTTTGGTAAAGTCCATTAGGATCCCATCTGTTACCATACGAACTTCTTTCACCTGGCCACAAGCCATAGCCGTATTCTGTCTGGATATCAGGTGTAGCTGTCGTAACGTCCCATCCAAAAGTTTGGGATAAAGAAACGCCAAAACCTTGTACACCTTTTCCACTCTTAGTTGTGATAACTACAGCACCATTCAGACCTCTTGAACCATACAAAGCTGTTGCTGCTGCACCTTTCAATACAGATACACTGGCAAAGTCATCGGCATTCAAGTTCTTTAATTCATTACCATAGTCACCAGGGTTTGCTGTCCAGTTCAGGTCATCATTACCTGAAGTATTGTTATCCAGTATAACACCATCAACTACGTAAATCGGCTGATTGTTTCCACTTAATGTAGAAGCACCACGTATCTGGATTTTGGTCGCACCGAAAATACCACCATCAGATTGTGCAATTTCTACACCGGCAACTTTACCTTGCAGTGCTGCAACAGGAGAAATGGTATTGGCGGCTTTCAGTTCCTCACCTTTAACTTCTGTAACTGCATATCCCAATGCTTTTTCGGCGCGTTTCATACCCAAAGCTGTTACCACAACTTCGTCCAAAGTTTGTGTGTCATCTTTTAATGTAATGTCAATAGCCTGACCATTCCATGTGATTTCTTGAGTTTGATAGCCGACAAAAGATATCTGAATGATATCTCCCTTTTTGACTCCCTGTAAAGAGAAATCTCCATTCAAACCGGTAATTGTACCATTGGTAGTACCTTTTACGACAACTGAAGCTCCAATTACAGTTTCTCCGGTTGCATCTTTTACGACACCCGTACAGGTGGATGTCTGTTGCTGTGTACTTTGAGTTGCATCAACTTCAGGCACAGCTACTGCGTATGCAACTCCCGTAGAAGACACTCCTGCTAGAGCTAACAACATACTGACTGACTTGATTCGTTTTAACATAATCTAATATTTTAAGTTAGAGATTCTTAAAATAAAATATTGTTATTTTAATATTAAAATGTGAATTTTTATTTTTTTTGAAATTTGTACAGAACAAAGATAATAATTTATTTTATAATATACTGATTTTATATATTTTTTCTGAAAAAAAGTTTTGGCAAAATTTAAAATTGTATCATTGTAGTGGAAAAATGTCGTAAATAAATTTTATTTCGTAGCTAAATTAAATTGTCTGTAAGATGAATATGTCAACTTTAGAGGCTGGTTGGATATTGGGCTAGTTCTTTGATCTGTAAATGATATTTATATGATTAATTTTTATTTTCGTTCAGACCTAAATGATTGTTTATTAGTGAAATGGTTTATAGAAAGATGCTTTTTTAAATAGGGTGTAATGGACTGTTGTTTGTTTTGTTGAGGTGAATAATTTTTGTATTTATTTGACACGCGTTTTTAATATTTTAAATTTTAATATGAAATATATATATATTAATGAAAAAATGTTTATCTTTGCCTTACATAAGTAAAAATGTATGATGCTTTAACAGACAGAATGCTGTTAACCTATATTAAACTTGGAATTGTAAATCGAGATTTCTAACTTAAAATATGAAACTATGTTAAAACAAATCAAGTCAGTCAGTATGTTGTTAGCTTTGGCAGGAGTATCTTCCGCAGGGGCGGCATATGCAGTAGCTGTACCAGAGGTTGATGAGACCCGAAACGTACAGCAGCAAACATCTACCTGTACCGGTGTTGTAAAGGATAGAACTGGTGAAACAGTTATTGGTGCTTCGGTAGTAGTAAAAGGTACTACTAATGGTACAATTACTGGTTTGGATGGAGATTTTTCTTTGTCAGGAGTAAAAGTCGGTGATGTTATTCAAATTTCGTTTGTAGGTTATCAGACACTGGAAGTTACTTTTAAGGGGCAACCTATTAATGTAACCTTGCAGGATGATACACAGAAGTTGGAAGAAGTTGTTGTCACTGCATTGGGTATTAAACGTCAATCTAGATCATTGGGATATTCAACGACTCAAGTAGATGGAGAAGAGTTTAGTCTTGCACGTGATCCGAACGTTGGTAATGCCCTTTCTGGTAAGATTGCCGGTGTAAGCGTTGCCGGTAATGCGACAGGTGGTGGTTCTTCTCGTGTTATTATTCGTGGTAATGCTTCTTTGACCGGTAATAATATGCCGCTTTATGTGGTTGATGGTGTTCCTTTTGATAATACCAGTCAAGGCTCTGCTGGCCAATGGGGTGGCTATGATATGGGTGATGGTTTGAACAACATCAATGCCGATGATATTGAAAGTATTCAAGTTTTAAAGGGTGCTGCTGCATCTGCATTGTATGGTTACCGAGGTGGTAACGGTGCTATCTTGATTACGACAAAGAGTGGTAAAAAAGGTAAGGGCATGAGTATTGATGTCAATAACAACTTGACATTTAATACTATTTATGATATGCGTGATTTTCAGCATATCTATGGTCAAGGTTCTGATGGTAAACGTCCAACAGATAGACAAGCGGCTATAGACTCAGATAGAAGTAACTGGGGTGAAGCTATGGATGGTGGAAATGCTGTTAATTTCTTAGGACAAAATTATAAATATTCTTATGTCGATAATTTTGATGAATTTTATCGTACCGGTGTGACGAATGCCACTTCTATTGCAATTTCTGGCTCTGATGAGAAAGTAACTTATCGTTTTGGCGTAAGTAATAATATCGAGAAGAGTATATTGCCGAATTCCAATAATCGTCAGTTCGGTATTAATATGAATACCACTTATGATATTTTCAAGAATCTGCATTTTATAGTAAATGCCAACTATATTTTTGAAAATTTTAAAGGACGTTCTAGTTTGTCTGATGCTAATGGCAATACCAATGCGGCTATTTTGTGGCATGCTAACTCTTTTGACATCCGTTGGATGGAACGAGGAAATGAGAATTGTGATTGGGGTACTACTGCCGATGGTAAAGAAATGATTTCCGGTAACAGTGTTTATTTCAATAACCCATATTGGTTGCAGTACCGTAAGACCAACGAGGCAAAAAAGAATCGTTTGACAGGTTCTATGACATTGAAGTGGGATATCACAGACTGGCTGTATTTGCAGGGAGCTGTACAGCGTGATGGTTATAATCTGGAATATCAGAATGTTCAGCCTATTGGTGCCGCAGCTGACCCGAATGGTTTTATGACTGAATATCAAAAAACCTATTATGAAATGAACTATAACTTCCTGTTGGGATTTGACAAAACATTCAATGATTGGTCTGTTGGAGCTACTTTCGGTGGAAATAAATTGATAAATACCATGCGCCAATATACTCCAACAAATGGTGGTAGACCTTTTGTTGTTGATGGTTTGTGGTCTGTTAACAATCTTGATCCTACCGATCTTCGCGCATCTATCGGATATTCACAATATAAAGTAAATTCATTCTATTTTACTGCCGATTTCGGTTGGAAAAATCAAGTGTTTTTGAATATAACAGGTCGTAATGACTGGTTCTCCACTTTGTCACCGGAAAATAATAGCTATTTTTATCCGTCAGTGACTGGTTCATGGATTTTTACAGATTCATTTGAAATGCCGGAATGGTTTAACTTTGGTAAAATTCGTGCGTCATGGGCACGGGCTTCAAATGGTACAAGTGCTTATCAAAATCAGTTAGCATATCAGGTCTTGACCTATAAAGTAAATGGACAACAGGTCGTTACTGTAAATAATAGCACTTTCCCAAATCCTGATTTGAAACCTGTCGAAATTACAGAAAAGGAAGTTGGTCTTAATCTGTCATTCTTTAGTAACCGTTTGAATTTTGATATGGCTTATTATATTAAGGATACAAAGGATGATATTGCTCGTGTTTCTACGTCAGGAGCTAGTGGATACAATTCACGAATTATGAATGTGGGTAGAATTCAAAATAGAGGTTTTGAATTTATGGTGGATGCTACTCCGGTAAAAACGCAGAAATTTATGTGGAATACCACTTTTAACTTTGCCTTGAATAATTCTGAAGTTAAATTCTTGGGTGATGGCGTTGATCGTTTGGCTATTGATGGAGCAACTTCGAATGTTGGAAATGTGGGTATCTATAATGTAGTTGGCTCATCATACGGTGAAATTATCGGTTATCAGTATAAACGTGATGAAAACGGTAATTTGTTGTTGAAGGATGGTCTGCCACAGAATAGTGATGATCAAGTAAGTTTGGGTAATGGTGTCTATAAGTATACCGGAGGATGGAGTAATACTTTGAGATATAAGAATATTTCTTTGTCATTCCTGATAGACTTTAAATTGGGGGCTGATTTGTTCTCTGGTAGCAATTATTTGGCATACAGTAGTGGTTTCCATAAAAATACATTGATAGGTCGTACACCGGAAGCTCCTAATCAGACTTATGTATTCTCTGGTATTGATGAAGCCACAGGACAGCCTAATACTGTAGCTGTACGTGCACAGGATTATTGGACAAAGATTACAGATTTGAACATTGCGGAAGAGTTTGTATATGACGCTAGCTTCGTTAAACTTCGTGAATTGTCAATAGGATATGAATTCCCTAAGAGTGTATTGAGCAAGCTGAAAGTTGTTAAAGGTTTGAATATTTCATTGGTTGCTCGTAACCTTTGGACTATCATCAAACATACTGATAATATAGATCCAGAAGCAGCTTACAATAATAGTAATGGTCAAGGATTGGAACTTAATGGTTATCCATATACGCGTAATGTCGGATTTAATGTAAATCTGAAATTTTAATCAATAAAGAAGTAAGACAATGAAAAAATATATTTTGAAAACATTTGGTGCCTTGTTTATGGGTACGATGGTTGCAAGCTGTGGAGATTTTGGTGATACCAATATTGATCCTGAACATCTGAATGCGAATAATGTACCGTATACTATGGTATTTACTAATGCTCAACATCAGGCGTTAGGCTCAGACTGGGATATTTGGCGAGCTGGCTTGATTTATTTGTCACAATGGAATCAGCACATAGCTGCCGGTGGCTGGTGGTGGGATTATGGGATTAACTCATATTCCAATGATTATGCGGCGTCTTTGTGGGGATCATTGTTAAGTGGTGGTAATCGTGGTGCTGTGCGTGATATACAGACTGTTATAGCTCAATGGAAGGATGATCCTGCTAACGAACAGAATTATCAGATTGCACGTATTGTGCGTGCATATATTTTCCATCGTTTGACAGACTTGCATGGAGATATTCCTTATTCACAGGCTGGGCAACCTAATGAATTTTCTTATCCAGTTTATGATAAGCAAGAAGATATTTACAATGATTTGTTGAATGAATTGGATGATGCGCAGTCAAAACTTGGTACGGGAACTGCTTCAATGGGAGCTCAAGATTTGTATTATAGTGGTGATGTTTCTAAATGGAAGAAATATGCTAATTCTTTGATGTTGCGTGTGGCTATGCGTTTGAGTAAGGTTAATCCTGCTAAGGCGCAAGAATATGTAGCAAAGGCATACGAAAATGGTGTGATTACGGCTACAGAAGATAATTGTTTACTGAATCATGCCGGAGGTTCTACTAGCAATGATTCAAGTGAACCTTACGCTAAAATTATTGTTCATGAAGATCCAGGAGTTGCTTATATTAATGAAACTTTCATGAATGTATTAACATCGACCAATGATCCACGTATTCCTTTGATTATGTGTGTATATCCTACTGATTATGATACAAAGGACGTTGATCCAGCTATCGCAGCCAACTCAGCACCTGAAAAGCAAAAAGGCTTGCCAGGATTTTACAGTATGTCACCTTCTTCTGATTATTCTATTGCCAAATATTATCCAGAATATACGGAAGAGGTCTTGTCTGAGATAGGAAGTCCGAATTATTATAAGAAGACGCATTCACAGCCTAATCGTTCAACTTATGGTGATCCTACGGCTCCTACATTTATTTGTACTGCTGCTCAGACCAATTTGTTGTTGGCCGAAGCTGCTTATCGTGGATGGATTTCTGGAAATGTAGAAGATTTTTATAATGCGGGAGTACGTTGTGCTATGGAACAATTTTCACAGTATCCAAGTGCTAATGCCAAGAATTTGTATAATACATATTTGACGGAAAACGCTGTTAATGCATATCTCATGGCCAATCCGTTTGATAGCTCTAAGGCTTTGGAACAGATTAATACGCAATATTGGATTACTTGTTTCTTTGATGAGTATGAAACATTTGCAAATTGGCGTCGTTCAGGTTATCCAGATTTGAAGGAGAAATGTTCAGCACATACAAATTTTGCACAAATAGGAAATTATGGACCTGCAATTGTACGCCGTATGCCTTATCCATCTTCTGAAGTTCAGATAAATACTGCTAATTATCAAGAAGCTTTAAGTCGAATGGGACTTTCTAGTGAGAACAATTTCAACAATACTCGTGTTTGGTGGGATGTTGAAAATTAAAGTGTTAGAATTTGTTATATATTAGCTAAAAAGAGGTGTATCATTGAGGTACACCTCTTTTTGTCGTCGATGATTTTTAAGGCTTCTCCTTTTTGAGTTACTTTACCGTTTAGAATAATAGTGGCGTTTTAAATAATAATGCATTTATAAAAAGACTATAGGTATGAGAATGATTCAGAAAAGTATGTGGGTAATGTTGGGGATACTAGGTGCATTTCCTGGATTTTCTTCGGCCCAGTCTTTCATTGAGACAGTGGAAATTCCAGCTGGTACTTTTTATATGGGAAGTATGGGAGAAGGTGAAAACTTTGATGAAGCTCCTATTCATCGGGTAACGATATCGCATGCTTTTCGGATGGGGAAAACAGAAGTGACTAATGCACAATATGAGCTGTTTCGTCCAGAACATCGGACTTTACGTGGAAAGAATGGGGTGTCTGTAGAGGATGATGAAGCCGTAGTAAATGTGACTTATCAGGATGCTGTCGATTTCTGTAAATGGTTGAGTCAGAGAGAGGGAAAGACTTATCGCTTACCTACTGAAGCCGAATGGGAATATGCATGTAGGGCAGGTACTTATACGGAATATTATACGGGTGATTATTTGCCGGAGTCGATGTGTCGAAACCAAGTTATTGCCCGGGATTATCAGAATGTGTCTTTGAAGGTAGGGAAAACCATTCCCAATGCATTTGGTCTGTATGATATGCATGGTAATGTAGAAGAATGGTGCTTAGATTGGTATGGCGCTTATAGTTTTGGTAATCAAATAGATCCGACAGGACCTGAAACTGGCTATTACCGAGTTACTCGCGGAGGTAGTCATCATACACCAGTACAATATTTAAGAAGTGCGAACCGTATGGCGATGCTTCCAGAGGATTGCCATTCATTGACGGGATTCCGGGTTGTAGAGTCGGATTTTTCTTTTCCTGCAAAGACTCGGAAGGGCTTTTTCCGGGAGCCTGTTCCTTTTGTTGTCGCGCCAATAGATCCTAATGTGCCTTTTTATAGCCACAATCATCAACCCTCTATTACTTGGTGCGATAATGGCGACTTGTTGGCTGTCTGGTTTTCTGCTAATCAGGAAAATGGCAGAGGAATGGTCGTTTTACAATCTCGTTTGAAGGCGGGGGCATCAAATTGGGAACCAGCTTCATTGTTTTTTAAGATTCCGGATCGGAATATGACCGGTAGTTCTATTTTTAATGATGGGAAAGGTACCTTGTATCATTTTAATGGAGTAGAGGCTGCTGGTGATTGGCAAAATCTGATGGTTGTGATGCGTACCAGCCGGGATAATGGATATACTTGGACTGCGCCTCGGATCATTGCTCCAGAACATACCAAACGTCATCAAGTTATATCAGGAACTATTCAAACCTCAAAAGGATGGCTTGTACAAGCGTGTGATGCCGGTCCGGAAGGAAATGACGGAGCAGCTGTCCTGATAAGTAAAGATTATGGAGAAACGTGGAATGATCCATGGGATGGAATGCCAAAACCGCAGTTTGCAGCAGGTACTTCGGGAAGTACTATTGCCGGTATTCATGCAGGAATTGTAGAGTTGAAGAACGGTCAGTGGATGGCTTTGGGACGTGGAAATACAATTGTGTCGGAAGATGGAAGCCGACACATGCCGATGAGTATTTCTTCGGATGGAGGCAAAACCTGGACCTATTCTGCTTCACCTTTTCCTCCAATTGATGGAGGGCAACGGCTCGTTTTGATGCGTTTGAAAGAAGGACCTATCTTGTTGGTTTCGTTTACAGATCATCCACAGCGGACTCCGGCAGGTGAAAGAGGTATGTTGTTTCAACGTGCAGACGGGACCTTTTTCCGTGGGTATGGACTTTATGCAGCTGTTTCATACGATGAAGGGAAGACTTGGCCAGTTAGAAAATTGTTGACGGATGGAGAACAACGTTTCTTAAATGGTGGTGCGTGGACAGGTAATTTTGAAATGGATGCAACACATGCAGAGCCGAGGGGGTATATGGCAGGTACCCAGTCGCCCGATTCTACTATACATATTATAAGCAGTCGGTTGCACTATCAGTTTGATTTGACCTGGTTGGAACAGAAACCAGAATAAGTAATACCATAAAAAACAAAAGTAAGAATATGAGAAAAATTAGAGGAATTGCAGCTTGCCTGATTGGGCTGGCTCTGTCGATGGGGGCTTATGCCCAAGACGATGCGAATAGCTTCGTACATAAGCAGTCTGATGGTTATGAATGGCCAACAGACCAGGCGGTCTTGAATAAACTGGATCAATGGCAGGACTTAAAATTTGGAGTACTGTTTCACTGGGGATTATATTCTGTTCCGGGAATATGCGAATCATGGCCTTTGTGTTCTGAAGATTGGATAACCCGTCCAATGGATTCATATTATGATTATAAGCGTTGGTATTGGGGATTTAGTGAAAAATTCAATCCGACTGCTTTTAATCCAGATCAATGGGCTGATATTATGGAGGCTGCTGGTATGAAATATATGATTTTCACGACGAAGCACCACGATGGTTTTTGTATGTTTGATTCCCAATACACAGATTTTTCGATTGCTAAGGGACCTTTTGCCAATAATCCGAAAAAAGATGTTGCCCGTTATGTATTTGATGCTTTTCGGAAAAAGAATTTCATGATCGGGTGTTATTTCTCTAAACCGGATTGGCATTGTAAATGGTTCTGGAATCCATATTACGATACTGCTAGTCGTATGCAAAATTATAAGCGTGAACGCCATCCTGACTGGTGGAAGAATTATCAGGATTTTACATACAATCAGCTAATGGAACTTACATCAAATTACGGGAAGTTTGATATCTTATGGTTAGATGGTGGATGGGTGACTGGTGACGAGGTTAGACTGGATGAGGTTTTAACACACGCACGCAGTCATGGTCATGAAGGACTGATCTCTGTCGACCGTACCATAAAAGGTAAGAATGAGAACTATCAGACTCCGGAACGCAGTATTCCTGAAAAGCAGTTAGATCACCCATGGGAAAGTTGTATTACGTTATCTCATAGTTGGGGATGGGTTCCTGATGCTAAATTCAAGTCACCCAATGAGGTTGTTGGCTTGTTGGCTGAGATTACGGCGAAAGGTGGATGCTTATTGTTGGGAGTAGGGCCTACCCCGGAAGGATTGATTCAGCCAGAGGTTGAAACTTGTTTGCGTCAGGTAGGAAAATGGCTGAAAACCAATGGACAGGCTATTTACGATACGCGTATTACGTCGGTTTATAATGATGGTAAAACCTGGTTTACTGCAAATAAGGATGGTAAAACGCTGTATGCTATTTATACGTTAGCAGATAATGAAAAACTGCCTGCTACAATTGAATGGGAAGGAAATATTCCAACTGGTACGATGAAATTATTGAATAAGAATATATCTGTACATTATCAATGCGTAGGGAATAAAGTGAAGGTTATTCTTCCTAAAGGCTTGGCTCAGGAGCCATTGGCATTTCGTTTTACAGTAAAGAAATAATTTAATAACCAACTATATTATGAAAGGTATCAAACAAGTTATTTTATCTTGTCTGTTGGGAGTAGGAGCTGTAGCTCCCATGCAAGCACAACAAGTACAGGGATTTGTCCATGAACAGTCGAAGGCTTCAGATTATGTATGGCCTACAGACCCGCAGGTCCTGAGTAAATTAGATAAGTGGCAAGATCAAAAGTTCGGTGTGTTGTTTCATTGGGGACTTTATTCTGTTCCGGGGATTGTAGAATCTTGGTCTATTTGTTCGGAAGATGAAGATTGGATTCCGAGAGATACAACTATGTCATACGAAGAGTATAAGAAATGGTATTTCGGATTGATCGATAAGTTTAATCCTGTAAATTTCAATCCGGAACAATGGGCCGATGTTATGCAGGATGCCGGCATGAAATATATGGTATTTACGACAAAGCATCACGATGGCTTTTGTATGTTTGACTCTAAATATACCGATTTTTCCATTGCTCACGGAGCATTCAAGGATAATCCAAAGAAAAATGTCGCTTATTATGTCTTTGATGCTTTCCGCAAGAAGGGGTTTATGATGGGATGTTATTTCTCAAAACCAGATTGGCATTGTGAATGGTTCTGGAACCCTTATTATGCGACTCCGAATCGTCGGCAGAACTATAAGATTGATCAGCATCCTGACTGGTGGAAAAACTATCAGCAGTTTACCGAGAATCAGTTAAATGAACTGATGTCCGATTATGGCAGTTTTGATATTTTGTGGTTAGACGGTGGATGGGTGACTGGTGATGACATCAATTTGGATCGTGTGCTGGAGAAAGCTCGTCAAAAACATCCAGGTTTAATCGCTGTAGACCGTAGTATCCGTGGAAAAAATGAAAATTATCAGACTCCCGAACGTGGTATTCCTGAAACTCAGTTGAATTATCCGTGGGAAAGTTGTATTACGTTAAGCAACGACTGGGGATGGGTACCCAATGCTCCGTATAAATCTCCTGAAAAGGTCATTGCCATGTTGGCCGAAATTGTGGCAAAAGGAGGATGTTTCCTTTTAGGGGTAGGCCCGACCCCTGATGGTATTATCGAGCAACCTGTGGTAGAGCGTTTGCATAAAGTAGGCGAATGGTTGAGAAAGAATGGCGAAGCTATTTATAATACTCGTATCACTCCGAACTATAACGATGGAAAAACATGGTTTACCGCAAATAAGGACGGAAAAACATTGTATGCTATTTATACTCCCTCCGATGGCGAAACATTGCCGGAAACAATTACTTGGAAGGGTAATTTGCCGAAAGGTAAAATCGTGCTGTTGGCCAACGGTAAAAAGGTAAAATATCATACAGAGGGTGAACAAGTTACTATTACACTTCCGAAAGGTTTGGCTGATGGACCCTTGGCATTCCGTTTTGAATTGAAGAAATAACACTTATTCTGTAATTTATGAAAAAACATATTATATGGATGGTATCTGCTTGCTGGATGTTAGGATTACTTCCAGTGCAAGCACAAAAACCTTTGTACAAACAGGCAAACGCTCCGGTAGAAGAACGCGTAAAAGACTTGCTTGGTCGAATGACTCTGGAAGAGAAAGTAGGACAGATCTGTTGTCCGCTGGGATGGGAGATGTATACAAAGACCGGAAAAAACAGCGTGACAATCTCTGAACTTTACAAGCAACAAATGGATAAGGCACCTATTGGTTCTTATTGGGCTGTATTACGTGCTGATCCGTGGACACAAAAAACGCTGGAAACCGGATTGAATCCGGAACTGGCAGCGAAAGCTCTGAATGCATTGCAAAAATATGCGGTAGAGAATACTCGTTTAGGTATTCCTGTACTTTTTGCAGAGGAATGTCCGCATGGTCATATGGCAATCGGTGCTACTACATTCCCAACTTCTATAGGTCAGGCTTCTACTTGGAATGAGGCTTTAATTCGTCGGATGGGGGAAGTAATCGGATTGGAAGCCCGTCTGCAGGGGGCTAATGTTGGGTATGGTCCGGTATTGGATATTGCCCGTGAGCCAAGATGGTCGCGTGTGGAGGAAACATTCGGAGAAGATCCTTATCTGACAGGAATTTTGGGTACTGCTTTTGTGCAAGGTATGCAAGGTACAGATATAAAGGATGGACGTCATGTTTATTCTACCTTAAAACATATGGCGGCTTATGGTGTTCCTAGAGGAGGACATAATGGAAATCCTGCTGATATTAGCATGCGTGCATTGCTGGATGAATATTTGCCGGGATTCCAGCGTGCTGTTGAGGTTGGAAAGGCCGCTACTGTGATGACTTCATATAATTCGATTGACGGTGTTCCTTGTACAGGCAATCCTTATTTGTTGGATACGATTTTGCGTCAACGTTGGGGATTCGATGGCTTCGTTTATTCCGATTTGGTTAGTATTGACGGCATAGCTGGTACACATCACGTTGCAGCTACGGTGGAAGATGCTGCTATACAAGCTATAGAAGCTGGTACTGACATGGATTTGGGAGCGAATGCTTATAGTAAATTAGTTGAGGCCGTTAAGAACGGGAAAGTGGATGAATCATATATCGATCGTGCTGTTTCGAATGTGTTGCGTCTGAAATTCAAGATGGGATTGTTCGAGAACCCGTATGTATCTCCAGAACAGGCAAAAAAGATGGTGAACTCAGACGAGCATAAACAAGTAGCCCGTGAGGTGGCCCGTGAAGGTACCGTCTTGTTGAAGAATACAGGGGTTCTGCCATTGAGTAAAGATTTGAAAAGTGTAGCTGTCATTGGACCGAACGCCGATGTTATATATAATTATTTAGGTGATTATACCGCTCCGCAGGAACGTTCAAAGGTGGTTACTTTACTTGATGCCATGCGTAACCGCTTGCCTGAAAGCAAGGTTTATTATGAGAAAGGTTGTGCTATTCGTGATACTACCAAGAGTGATATTCCGGCGGCGGTAGAAGCTGCCAAGAAAGCAGATGTAGTAATTGTAGCGGTGGGAGGATCTAGTGCACGAGATTTTAAGACCAAGTATATTGAGACTGGAGCGGCTACAGTATCTTCTGAAGGAAACGAAGGTATTTCGGATATGGAATGTGGAGAAGGTTTCGACCGTTCTACTTTAAACCTGTTAGGTGATCAGGAGAAATTGATTAAGGCTTTGGCTGAAACTGGAAAGCCGTTGGTGATTGTTTATATTGCTGGACGACCGTTGAATATGAATCTGGCCTCAGAAGTAGGAGATGCGTTATTGATGGCCTGGTATCCAGGAGAACAGGGAGGAAATGGTATCACCGATGTCCTATTTGGTGATTATAATCCAAGTGGGCGTTTGCCAATGTCTGTTCCTCGAAATGTGGGACAGCTTCCGGTACATTATTCGCAAGGTGTACAGCGTGATTATATGGATGGAGCTGGTACACCATTGTATGCTTTTGGCTATGGATTAAGTTATACGACATTCGCTTATAGTAATTTGAAATTATTACCGGGAGACGGTAAGGATGTATTGCAGAAGGTTTCTTGTACGGTCACAAATACTGGTAATTGTGATGGAGTAGAAATAGCTCAGTTATATATCAATGATGAAGTTAGCTCTGTTGTTACTCCTCCAATACGTTTGAAAGGATTTCAGAGAATAGAATTGAAGAAAGGTGAGAGTCGGGAAGTTACTTTCGAATTGACTGCTAAGGACTTGTCTATTTATGACCGTAATATGAATTTTGTGGTAGAGCCGGGTATTTTTAATGTAATGGTTGGACCTGCTTCTGATAATCTGCCGCTAAAGGGAAGTTTTGAAGTCAAATAAAGTAGACCGTAAAAGGTAAATATTGTCTTAATGATAAGAATGGCATATGATGTTGATAGACTATAATCGGGATATTCAGTAAATGTCCTCCAAAATAAGATGGCATATGAAGTGATTATGGCCTATCATCTTCATATGCCATTTTTTATTGTCATTTTTCTGTGTTTTCTTAAAAATTCTATCCGACAGGATATGATGCTCCGGAAGAAGCCTGATGACTTCTTCTGATTCTGTCTGTAAAATCATATCATGCCGCTTTAACCGTCTTGTTCCTGATCTTGTCAATCATCAGTACGGCATTTGCCGTATGTATTCCAAAGAAGATCCACAGAATTTCTGTCTTCCTGTTCCGTGCCCTTATCCTGGAGAGGGAGTAATGCTGCTTCTGGGTGCCGAAGCTTCCTTCAAGGCGGGTGGCCCTCTCTCTTGA